>UMKZ01006220.1_pt1 | contig 12955 bp, 9 predicted proteins | sample 1966441 | NCBI WGS metagenome assembly UMKZ01 (sample SAMEA4836189, study PRJEB28245) | human gut metagenome | biome: gut microbiome; material: fecal sample | place: Denmark | collected 2008
TAGTAGATCAGTGGTGTGTCACATCTCCAGCAGTGTGGATATTCATGCTCGAACTTCGGAGCATCGAAAAGTTTGCCTTCTTTGTCCAGGTCTGTGAGAACCATCGGGTCTGCTTTCTTTACGAAAACGCCTGCGTATGGAGTTTCTTTTGTCAGGTTACCCTGTCCGTCTACGAACTGTACGAATGGAAGGTCATAGTTACGTCCGATTCTGCTGTCGTCTTCACCGAATGCAGGTGCGATATGAACGATACCGGTACCATCGCTCATAGTAACGTATGTGTCACATGTTACGAAATGAGCTTTCTTTTTCTGTTTTGCTGCTGCCTCTCCTGCGCATGCAAAAAGTGGCTCATACTCTTTATACTCGAGATCTGTTCCTTTGTAAGTTTCCAGAACTTCGTATGCTTTCTCGCCTTCTTCTTTTGCAAATTTGCCAAGAACTTTGTCGAGAAGTGCTTCTGCCATGTAATATGTGTAGCCGTCTGCTGCTTTTACTTTGCAGTAAGTCTCATCCGGGTTTACGCAGAGTGCAACGTTGGACGGAAGGGTCCATGGTGTTGTTGTCCATGCAAGGAAGTATGCGTCTTCACCGATAACTTTGAATCTTACAACTGCGGAACGCTCTTTGACAGTTTTGTATCCCTGGGATACTTCCTGTGCGGAAAGCGGAGTACCACAACGCGGACAGTAAGGAACGATCTTGAAACCTTTGTAAAGAAGTTTCTTGTTCCAGATTTCTTTCAGTGCCCACCATTCGGATTCAATATAGTCATCATAGTAAGTTACATATGGATGTTCCATGTCAGCCCAGAAACCAACAGTAGATGAGAAATCCTCCCACATTCCTTTGTATTTCCAGACACTTTCTTTACACTGTTTGATGAATGGCTCCATACCGTATTCTTCGATCTGTTCCTTGCCATCCAGTCCCAGTTTCTTCTCTACTTCCAGCTCTACCGGAAGTCCATGGGTATCCCATCCGGCTTTACGTGGAACCATGTAGCCTTTCATTGTACGGTATCTCGGGATCATATCCTTGATTACACGTGTAAGTACATGACCGATGTGCGGTTTACCGTTTGCAGTTGGCGGTCCATCGTAGAAAGTATAGGTTTCTCCCTCTTTTCTGTTCTCCATACTTTTCTCAAAGATATGGTTTTCTTTCCAGAATTCTTCTACTTTTTTCTCACGGTCTACAAAATTTAAGTTCGTATCAACTTTCTGGTACACAGTAATTTACCTCCTGTTTTTATTATTTGTATCGGACACCGAAACGATGTCTCATAAGAACGCAAAAAAACTTTAGTCTTTTTTGTTTTATAGGAAAAAGACGATTCAGATCTGCCTGTTTCTGCTGCTGACTGACTGCTCATCTTTATCCCATAAAACAAAAAAATCGCCCCTTTTGTAAAAGGACGAAGGTTTCTTTACGTTCGTTATACCACCAGTTACATTGTACGGGCATCTTCTGCCGATACATGATCCGATAACGGCGGAATCACCGCCAGTTCTTATCTGCTGCTGATCTTCGAGTCTGTATGTTTCAGGCTTATGAATATCCGCTGCCTTGGGAACTGAAACTCCGGAGTGATCTTCGGCTGTATTTACTCGCACCGGGCTTGCACCCTCCCCGGCTCGCTGAAGTTTTCTGATACAGTTTACTGTCTCCATCAACGTTTTTGTGGCTATTTTATGGTTACTGATTACAGTGTAAACAATAACTGATTTATTATACTATGCGGATTCATTATAAGGTCTTGAATTTCCCTGTGTCAAGTGTTTTTTCGGAATATATTTTACACAACCCATGAATTTGATGATATAATATCTCTTTGAGTTTCACAGATAATACAGACAGAATTTCTGTGTATGTTAAAATAAAAGAGAAACCATACTATAGCGATCCTCTAAAATAACGCATCTTAATCCAGTCCATCAGAGGGTGAAATCCTGCGTCAGATATCTTTGCCGTGCGTCAGCACGCCTGCAGATATCTTCCTTGTCTTTCACCCTCTGCTGAACTGTCTTAAATGCATTATTTACGAGGATTGCTATAAGAATCAGGTCAGATAGAAATATCTTTTGTTCCTGATGCCATATTGATAACATTCCCTGAAAATAATGATACATTATTTCCGGGAATTACTGTAGAAACGAAAAGTAAGATTAAAAAGGTAAAAAGGTAAGATCAAATGTTGAAAAAAAACTTTCATATTATAAGGAAGCGATTCCTCGCAGGGATTCTCTGTGCAGGGCTGATTTTGTCCCAGAGTACAGCGGCTTATGCAACAGATTCTACTGCTGTCGTAACTGCCACTCCTGCTGTCGCTCACTCCGAAACTTATTCTCAGACTGCTGACACTGACCTGGTCAAAGGATGGCCGGAAGGGCCGAAGATTGAGGGACAGTCTGCGGTTCTTATGGATGCTGTTACGGATACCATTCTTTATTCCAAGAACGCAGATGACAGGCTTTACCCTGCAAGCATTACAAAGATTATGACTGCTTTTCTGGCATGTGAGTATCTTGATATGAACGATACTATTACCATGTCTGAGGCAGCCGCTTATGGCATTGAAGCAGGAAGTTCCAGTATCTATGCAGAAACCGGGGAAGTCTTTACGGTTGAGCAGGCTCTGATGGCTCTGATGCTGGAATCTGCCAATGAAATGGCTCTGGCCATTGCAGAAAAAACCAGCGGTTCTGTAAAGAAATTTGTGGAACTGATGAATCAGCGTGCAGCCCAGCTCGGATGTGAGAATACACATTTCAACAATCCGAACGGACTCCCGGATGAAACACATTATACCACAGCAAACGATATGATAAAAATTGCCAAGGCAGCCTGGTACAATCCGCTTTTCCGTAAATTCGTCACCACACAGGTATACGAAATCCCGCCAACCAACAAGCAGCCGGAAACCCGTTATCTGCTGAATCATCACAAAATGATGTCAGGACAGTCTTACGCCTATGACGGTGTCCTTGGCGGAAAAACCGGTTACACCAATGATGCCGGCTGTACCCTTGTAACTTATGCAAAAAGAGGTAATTCCGTTCTGGTCGCAGTCGTATTAAACTCAACCAACGGTGCTTTCCCGGACACTACTTCTCTGCTGGATTATGGATTCGATCATTTCCAGAGAGTTGACCTGAATGTAGATCTGGATCCTGTACCAACCCGTTTTCTTCCGAGTGAAAAATATCTGCTGAAAAACAACGGCAATACTTATCCGTTTTATTACATTCGCCACGTTTACGTGACAGTTCCCACAGACACAGATGTCAGCCAGCTTACCAAAAAACAATGGGTACTTGCCAATTCCGTAGGTCCAAAGCGAATAAAGAGCAAGTATTATCTGAATGACCATATGGTTGGCTATGGCATGCAATATGAAAAGGAGATCCTTTCAGATCTCCTTCTCAGCACTTCTTTTTAGTTGTCTTTTATGACGGAGGAGTTCCTTTCTTTCACGGAGCTCCTCCGTTTCTTCTGTATCAGTAAAACGCAGGGTTTTGATTGCAAAATATTTCTCTTCATCTGTTTTCCGGATACGGATCTTGCCACGGATCAGGCCGTGTTCCTCGCAGGTGGAAACACTGTAATAAACTTTTGGATTGTTCATGAACCAGCGGATCTTGCGCTTTGCGGGTTTATGACAGATCGGACATCTGGTGCTTGTCACTTCTCTGTCTTTCATGATTTTTTCTCTTACAGCAAACTCTCTGGAAACATATTTATCGTAATCCGGATAGGAAATGTGAATCTCATCTTTTTTCTTCTTTGGATTCTGATATACGTCCAGAGACGGGTGATTGACGATGATCACATTGTTCAGTTTCTTCAGAACTTCCGCTGTATAGTATGCGTCTGCCAGTGCTCTGTGAAATCCATATTTCTTCTCAATCTGTAATTCATCAATCGCATGTTCCAGTGCGCATCTTCGGATTCCGTCATCATAGGTGATACTGTAGAGTTTCTGTACATCATAGTAGGTGACAGGTCCGGGCAGCATGTCCAGCATTCCGTAGAATTTCATGTTTCGCTGTAGCTCCATCACATCCTGATTTCCCCAGGTAAAAAAATACCAGTCCGTACCGCACCATTCCAGAAATTCTCTGGTAGCCTGTTCAAAGGATACTCCGTCCATAAGGTCTTTGTAGTCCACATGGATCACTTCATGAATACTGTCATGGATCCAGTTATAGACCTGCGGTCTGATCAGTCTGTGAAAACTGTCCGTTATTTCTTTTTTCGTATTTACTTTCACAGCCCCGATTTCGATAATCTCGAATGGAAGTTTCTCATTGCGGGTTTTCTTTCCGCCGGGGTTCTGGTTCCATTCTAAGTCAAAGACAATATAGTTCATTCGTCCGTTCCTTTTTACATTACTTGATGATTGTCTGCCCTATAGTATAACAGAGTAATAATTTACTGTAAACAAAAAGAATGTTACTGTCCATACGCAGTAACATTCTCCTGTTTTCTTATTTCACAATCTTCAGTTCATATTCTCTGGTTCCCAGACCGATCTTCTCGCCCTGTTCCAGAGTTGCTTTCCACTCTATATTCGGGTTGGAATCTTTGAAGTGGTCGTGGTGGCAGTGCCAGTCTTCTTTTGCAAGATGTTCACCGAGCTGACTGTTCTCGATTGGTTTTGCCTTCAGACAGGCATCTGCGCATGCCTGATCCAGAGCAATCGGGTCAAAACTTGCGAACATTCCGATATCCGGAAGAATCGGTGCATCATTTTCTCCATGACAGTCACAGTTCGGGCTGATATCCTGTACCAGAGAAATGTGGAAGCATGGGCGGCCATGACAGACTGCCTGTGCATACTCTGCCATCTTACGGTCCAGAAGTTCGTTTGCACTGCTGTTTGGATTGTATACGGCATCGAAACTGCAGGCTCCGATGCAGCGGCCGCAGCCTTTACATTTATCATAATCAATGACTGCTTTTTTGTCCGGATATGTAATTGCATCGCTGCCGCATTCTTTTGCACAGCGACGGCATCCACGGCAGAGTTCTTCGTTTACCGCCGGTTTTCCGCTTGCATGCTGTTTCATTTTTCCGGCACGGCTTCCGCATCCCATTCCGATGTTCTTGATCGCACCACCGAATCCGGTTGCTTCATGTCCTTTGAAATGGCTTAAACTGATGAAAATATCTGCATCCATGATTGCATGTCCGATCAGGGCTGTCTCGCAGTATTCACCATTGACAACAGGAACTTCTACTTCATCTGTTCCGCGTAAACCATCTCCGATGATGATCTGGCATCCTGTGGAAATCGGGTTGAAACCATTCAGGTTTGCACAGTCCAGATGCTCCAGTGCATTCTTTCTGCTTCCCGGATATAAAGTATTGCAGTCTGTCAGGAACGGAAGTCCTCCCTGCTCCTTACAGAGATCAGCAACTGCCTTTGCGTAGTTCGGACGCAGGAAAGCCAGGTTTCCAAGTTCTCCGAAATGCATTTTGATTGCTACAAATTTGCCCTCCATATCAATGTTCTTGATTCCGGCTGCGATACAGAGTTTCTTCAGTTTGTCAAGCTGGCTGGTTCCAACCGGACAGCGGAAATCTGTAAAATAAACTGTTGATTTTTCCATCTGTAATTTTCCTCCTGTTTTTATTGACTTTTCCTTTTTATTTTATCACAGGAGACAAGTTTTTTTCGAGTTTTTTTTATAAAGCAGGCAGCATACAGATTAATCTGTAAAAACTAATTATGCTTACATCTGCTCGTAAAATTTTGTCACTTTTTTATATTCTGCCGGCAAAGTAATCTTCTCTACAATTACATCCCCGTCTTCCGCATTATGATAACGATAAATATAAACACCTTCCTGAATCTCGTCTCCCTCAATCAGAGAAACTGCCAGATATCCCTGTCCTTCAAATTCGAAAGTGTCCATGATTGCAAAATCCCGTTCTGTTCCATCAGATATCGGGATACTGATTACTTCATATTCTTCCATACTGTATTTTTCCTTTCGTTTTCTATAAGATCTTTGTATAATTTTTTCATTTCTATCATTGCAATATTGTAGCAAAACCCTTGTATGAAGTCAAAAAAAATATTAAAAAAGGCTATGCCCATATGAGCACAGCCTTTTCGCTTCATGCATTTTTATTCACTTTAACTTGTATTTTTACTTATGCCATAATTGGTTTCAGTGCTTCTGCAAGTTTCTCTTTCTCAGCTTCTGCTTCTTCCAGGTTCTTGCCGAGAGTTGTGTAGTAGATTTTGATCTTCGGTTCTGTTCCGGATGGACGAACGACTACGGTTTCTCCGTTATCCAGTTTGTAGATCAGTACGTTTGCTGCCGGAAGTCCTGTTTCTTCTGGTTTCTTGTAGTCTGTTACTTTGACGATTTGATGACCTGCGATCTCTGTGAGAGGTTTGTCGCGAAGTCCCTGCATCAAAGCTGACATCTTATCCATTCCGCTTAATCCCGGGAATTCGAAGCTGTCTACTTTATTGAGGTAACGTCCGTACTGTGCATAGATTTCTTCCATTCTCTGTTTCAGAGAACTTCCGATGCTTCTGTAGTATGCAGCCATTTCACAGATCAGCATGGATCCGATTACGGCATCTTTATCACGTACATATGGACCTGCAAGGTATCCGTAGCTCTCTTCAAATCCGAAGATGAAACGGTCAACTTCGCCTGCTGCTTCCAGCTGTGCGATCTGATCACCGATCCACTTGAATCCTGTCAGTACGCTTCTGAGTTCTACGCCATAGTGCTCTGCTACTGCATCTGCAAGCGGTGTGGAAACGATGGATTTTACTGCTACCGGGTTCTTCGGCATTGTGCCTTTTTCGATACGGCCTGCACATATGTAATCGAGAAGAAGTACACCAACTTCGTTACCTGTTACCAGTTCATAGGAACCATCCGGGCATTTCATTGCGATACCAACACGGTCTGCATCCGGGTCAGTTGCAAGCATTAAGTCTGCGCCTGTTTCTTTTGCAAGATTTAATCCTAATTCAAGGGCTGCAAAAATTTCCGGGTTCGGATAGCTGCATGTTGTGAAGTATCCGTTCGGGTATTCCTGCTCCGGAACGATTGTGATATCTGTGATTCCGATGTCTTTTAATACCTGAGTTACAGGTACAAGTCCGGAACCGTTTAACGGGCTGTAAACCAGTTTCAGACCTGCTGTTTTGCAAAGACCCGGACGAACCTGGCGGGATTCGATTGCTTCATAGAGAGCTTTCTTACAGTCATCTCCTACGAAACGGATCAGGCCTTCTTCTACACCTTCTGCAAAGGACATGTACTTCGCACCTGTGAGTACGTCTGTCTTCTGAATCTCATCATATACAATTGCTGCTGCATCGTCTGTCATCTGGCATCCGTCCGGACCATATGCTTTGTATCCGTTGTATTTCGCCGGGTTATGAGATGCAGTTACCATAATACCTGCGTTGCATTCATAATAACGGGTTGCGAAGGAAAGTGCCGGTACCGGCATCAGTGCATCGTAAATTCTTACTTTGATTCCGTTTGCAGCCAGTACGCCTGCTGCATTTTTAGCAAATACGTCGCTCTTAAGACGGCTGTCATAGCTGATTGCTACGGTCTGGTTGCCACCCTGTGTTTTTACCCAGTTTGCAAGTCCCTGTGTTGCCTGACGTACTACATAGATATTCATACGGTTTGTTCCGGCACCAAGAACTCCTCGAAGTCCTGCGGTTCCGAATTTCAGAGCCACTGCGAAACGATCTTCGATTTCTTCATCGTTTCCTTCAATTTTGGATAATTCCGGGTTCAGATCGGCGTCCTGCAGATCTGCTGCCAACCAACGTTTGTATTCTTCCTGATACATTTTGACCACTCCTGCCTTATTTTTTTAGTTTTTTTTGTATATATTTGCTTAATATAGTTCCACTATACCATAATTTAAGTTAATCAGCAAGGACACGACAGCATTTCGCACAAAATTTACATGAATTTAATCGTCAATAAGTGACAGACTTTGTGTTATTTCTCCGTGGTATTTCTTAATCTGATTTTCTATCTGATTTTCCGGTGTTATTTCTTTCCTTCTACTTCGTAAATATATTTTTTGCCATCAATGATGACCATGGTGCATACTGGTCCTCCGGCGAAGGCGCAGCCGTTATGATAATACTCATCTCCGTATCCTTTTTCGTAGTCATAGGACCATGTAAGGAAATGATAATATGCATTTAATCCAAGATCTCTTGCCGCATACAAAATCGCCAAAGAACCCAGATGTGCATTATATTCTTTTGAAGTATAATTCTGTTCAATATAAGTCTTAAGCGCATCCAGTTTTTCCTTTGGTGTCATATTCGGGGAAGTCCATGCCTTTTCTTCCATACTGCTGATCTCTGCCCTGTCATCCAAAACATCCTGATCTACCGATTTTACAGTAACCATACTGGTTCTTAGTAAATGACCTTTATAGTAAACACTTACCGGAAAGCTTCCCTTTTTCATCTGAGCATAAATTTCCACACGATACTGCAGATACATTCCCTCTTCATATGATGCATCAATATAAGCGATCATATTATTCCAGTCAGAAACATAATACTGGCATTTATACTGTGCATATTTTGATCCTAAAAGATTCGGTGTTTTTTCATTCGTAAGCTGCTGAGCATTTCCGTTGTCAATCACATATGTAACATCTCCGGGGTTAATATCACTCTGCGGCATTATTGAGAGGCATTCCATACTCTCTTTTACCGTCTGTTTTTCCGGAAAATTTTTCAAGTCAAAAATAACACCTTCTGCCTCTACAAGGTTCGGATCATTGATCTTCACCACTTCCGTCCACTGTGAATAATATTTTTTCCCATTTACAGTTTTATAAGCACGTATACGGACATAATAAAAAGTTCTCTCGAGATTCTTCAGACTTACTGCTGAGGCACTTCCCTTTGCTGTAACTGTCTGAGCAGCTTTCATATCCTGTGATTTACTGTACTGAATCTCATATCCATTGACAGACTGTACTTTTTCCCAGATTGCTTTTGTTCTTAATGAATTGTCCGTACTTACAGAAAAGTTCTGTGGTACCGGCACAGTCACAACCGTAGTTATAACAATTTTTGTTTTCGGAACAGCAAGGTAATTCTTTCCCTGCTTTGCAGAAATCGTAAGCGTTGCTTTTCCCGCTTTCTTTGCAATGAATTTATTTCCTGAAATCTGCACAACAGAAGGATTCGAAGATTTACAGGTGATCTTTCCATCTGTTGTAATGTAATCTGAAAGGTTGTACTTTTCACTTCCCACATTTACTGTCTTTTTGGAAACCAGTACCTTGCCCTGTGCGCGGCTGATCACAAAGGTTGTTTTCAGCGTTCCGGCATAAGTATTTTTTCCTTTTACCGTCACAGTTGCTTTTCCTGCATTTATATTATTGCTGTAAGCAACTGTATAATCTTCATTCAGGGTCAGTTTTTTTGTTCCATCTTTTACAGTGATGCCCGGTTTCTGTTCTTTTCCATTATAAACAAGCGTTTTCTTATTTACTGTAATTTTACACTTGCTGATATCTTTCTGCTTTTCTGTATTCTTTACAATCATAAAATACTTTACAACTGTTCCGGTGAAATTTCCGGTTCCTGTAACTTTTACAGTTGCTTTTCCAGGATTGATATTATTCGTGTAATTTACAAGATAATCCTGTGTTTTCTTTAAAGTTTTGTCCCCGAATTTTACTGTTACGTCCGGTTCTATTTTAGTTCCCGTGAAATCAGCTTTTTCTTTTGAAACAGACACTGTACATTTGGAAAGATCCGCAGGTGTTATCTTAAACTCCTTTGTCAGAGAACCGGAAAGGCTGCCGGTGCCGGTAATTGTTACACTTGCGGTACCTGCATTGACCAGATCTCCTTTATAGGTTACCTTATAGGATTTTGCATCCACTTCTTTTCCCTGTCTGTACAGTTTTACTGTCGGCTTATGTTCTGTTCCATCATAGACAAAACTTCCCTGAGAAAGTGATAACGTATAAATACTCTCATCCATTGTTCCGACCAGAATCTTCGCTGTAAATACAGCAGCCGGATTATATTTGGATTTGACAGTCAAAGTCACGGTTCCGGTACCTTTCGCTGTCAGATCAGCAGTATCCGCTCCGGTTGTTGTCACTGACAGGATTTCAGGTGCAGAACTGATCACTTCACAGTCGTTTAATCGTTCTCCATTTGTCATAAATGTCGGGTACCAGTGTATTTTCATCGTGCTTTCCGGATCCATGGATACGGAATTTTCCATCCATCCAAAGGTACTTTGCGTCTCTTTTTTGTAGCTTACTCTTACAGAAATCGGAACCCCAACCGTTCCAAGATCTTTCTTGCATACGGAGCAGGTTTTGGTTACCATTCCGTTTGTTACTTTTTCTCCGTAAACCGGTTTATGTCCGTTCACAATTTTCACTGCATGATTCTGCGAAAGATCAGAGAGGCTGATCTCATAGAAAACAAGTCTTTCCTGTTTCCAGCTGTACCAGATGAGTTTCCCGTTAATAACAGAAGGAACACAGTCGGAAAGGTTTCCAGTCATGCTGTAGGTTTTTCCTGTCTTCTGTCCGTTTCCATCAATCGCTGTATAATAAACTTTTCCCTTGCTGGACCAGAGCAGTACAAAGCTGTTACTTCCTGTTTTTACCAGATGTGGCGTGGAAGCACTGTCAGTGGTTCCTGCATAATCTGAAAAATATCTGATGACCGGTTCCCCGCCTGATTTCGGTACGGAAGCTACAAATACATTTCTCGGAGAATTGGAATCACTCTGTACAGAATCATAATTTCCTGCGATCAGGTAGGAAGAATCGGAATATTCCAGGGCACCTGCTGATACTCCCATATAACTCGTTCCACTGCTTCCCGGAATTTTCAGGACATCGATTCTGTCACAATAGGTTGGATCTTTTTCGTGTGGAAACCAGAAATTAAATTTAGGTACAAATTTCCCTTCACTGATATCCATATTGTATTTCAGTAAAAATAAGGCTCTGCTTGGATATGCATCGCACTGATCCAGTGTGATCAGTTGTCCGTTATCTACCTGAATAAATTCATTGAACGAATGGCTCGCATATCCTTCTTCGCCATAGCCAACACCTGTCAGTTTATCCACCACTGTCATAGTATCCGTATTTACGGAAAAGGAAACATTTGCCTGATGTTCATTATACATAATGTGACAGGTCCTTACGAAAAGCTGATTGTTGTACATCGCCATTCTGGCTGAACCAAAACCAAACACATACTGGGTGTGTTCTCCGTAAAGGCTGGCTGAACCCTGCACCTTCCAGTCTTTTGAGTATTTTGTTACTCTGTAGACTTCCGCGGAATCACTTTTGCTCTCATTATCCTGTCCGGTGAGAATGTAATAGTTATTATTGCTCTCATAAAATCCTCCGAAAACCGGGAGTGCCTGCGGAACAGTAACGGTCTCTTTAATATTATAAGAAGTGTCATAATATTCTACCAGAACCTGATTTCTGAGTACTCCGAACTGAACTCTCATAAGACCTCCATCCGGGCTGTCAGTAAGATATGAGGATACTCTGAGACCGTACATGGAATAATCTTGTGATTCCAGATTGTAGGCGTCATAGACGTTACATTGTGTTTTTACAGAAGGGTCAGCTTCCAGTTCTGCTTCTACAGCACTTCTTTTATACTGCGCCGCATCCGTCTCCACAGCACCCGGGCCGTAATCTTCTGCTTCCGGAATCTCATCCTCCTCTGACGGATCTGTCTCTTCGTCAGAAAACTCTTCTTTTGAAGATTTCCCTTCGGAAAATTCTTCTGATGAATCAAATTCTTCAGCCTGAGAATCTTCGCTGTCTTCAAAGTCCTCCGGCATATTTTCTGCCGCTGATTTTTCCCCCTGAGTGATCTCTTCTTCAGCATTCTCTGTAGTCAACTCTCCTTCTGGTGAAAACGAACCGGATGAAAACTCTGCTGCACTTGCCGAAGACGTTCCGAGTACACATACAGAAAGAAAAATTGACAGCAACTTTAACTTTTTGTTCTTCATAATCTTCTCCTTTTGTTCACTCTCAACGAGTATTCTATGAATTATAATTATATAGTACTACAGAGAAAACAAATGTCAATCTGTGTTTTTATCTGTAATAGCAGTTTTTACTGCATCCATATGGAAATAGCTTTTGTTTCATTTTTTCTCTGAAAATATTTTCTACATCAGGCACTTTTTGTATCTTAGTTACTTCTTCCAGAACAGATAAAATAAAATTATCCTGAACAGGTTACAAGCAAAAGAATCTTGTACCTGCCAGGATAATTTATTTATACTATCACAGTTAACGATAGTCCTCTTTATTTCTTAATTTTAATACAGCTTCGCACCGGCCGGGATGTGGTTGTCTACCATCAGAAGGTGAAGTTTTTCTTCTCCTTCTTCCTCGTGGATCGCAGAAAGGAGCATACCACAGGATTCGATTCCCATCATAGCTCTTGGCGGAAGGTTTGTGATGGCGATGAGTGTTTTGCCTACCAGTTCTTCCGGCTCGTAGAAGGCATGGATTCCGCTTAAGATAGTGCGGTCTGTGCCTGTTCCGTCATCCAGTGTGAACTGAAGAAGTTTTTTGCTCTTTGGAACTGCAACACACTCTTTTACTTTTACTGCACGGAAATCAGATTTGCTGAATGTGTCGAAGTCTACCTGTTCCTCAAACAGTGGCTCAATCTGTACTTTGGAGAAATCGATCTTATCATTTGCTGTGAAGAAGCCATTGTTATCACCTGCCGGTGCTGCCTCTTCTGTTGCTGCAACAGTTGCTGCGCCAGACTGAGCTGCATTGTTTGCTTCGTTCTTAGCAGCACCCTGAGATTTCATAGTCGGGAACAGAAGTACATCACGGATTGCCTGACTGTCTGTAAGCAACATAACCAGACGGTCGATTCCGTATCCGATACCACCTGTAG
>UMKZ01052525.1_pt1 | contig 12803 bp, 9 predicted proteins | sample 1966441 | NCBI WGS metagenome assembly UMKZ01 (sample SAMEA4836189, study PRJEB28245) | human gut metagenome | biome: gut microbiome; material: fecal sample | place: Denmark | collected 2008
GATCGCGTCCTTTGCGTTGTGTGTCTGAACTGCATCCACCTCTGCGTCAATGTGGAAGGTGTAGCCATTGTACTTGTAAGTATAAGTGATGGTTTTGCCATCCTCAGAGATATTTTGTTTTACATCCGATGCAATCGAAGGATTGATACGGAGGGTATCGGATAATGCCGGTGTCGGTTTACCCGCTTTGAGAGCTTTGGTATAATAAAGAACGGTACGTTCTTTCGTAGACTGAGCCTTTGCAACCTGCCATCCATTATCTGTGAGGAAGTTCAGCTCGATCAGTTCCGGTGAAAGGTTCGTGTTCTTATTGCCTTTTTCGTCCTGCCAGCTCTTTGTGATGATCACACGTACAAAGGTGTCGATCGTACCGCTGTTCTTGACGCTGATTGCTTCGTTATATTTCTTGCCGGGTGTAAATGTCTCATCCTTTCCAAGAAGGTTTGTGAGAAGTGTCCCCTGTGAGGTTCCCTTCCATTCATTGTTCGATACATAATCCCGGCTGCTGACTACTTTGTCATTTTCCAGAAGAGATACGCCGATACTCTGCATATTCATCTGTGCGGAATAATTCTCACTGTAGTAAGTGAGTGCGGCGCGTGTACTGCCGACAGTGCTTCCAACCAGCAGGAGTGCTGCGGCTGTCAGAACCAGGGCAGGTTTCTTTGGAAATGATTTCTTTTTCTTTTTCATTCTCATTACCTCCTACTCTGTCGTCTGTGTGCTGTCGTCTTTGATTACGTGATTCCAGTCGGCGTATGGATTGCCGTCCTCGTCGTAGAGAACCGGGGTGCATTCCTGGATGACTATGACGTTAAATTCTTCTGGTTTGTCATCTACTGATGGAAACTCATAAGAAATCACGAGTTCTGGATTCGTTGTCTGACCAGCTGGAAGTATGTCACTGTAATACCACCAGTAGTCATCTGCTCCTTTTGACCAGTTTTTATCTGCTTTGTATCCAAGAGATACTGGAGCAAATGCCGTGACTCTTACGAAGCAGTCATATTTACCAGTGTTGGAGATTGTAACGTGTTTTCCATCTGATTTGATTTGTTCATTCGGAACTGTTTTGGTAAATCCCATATTCATTTTCACACCGCCACCGGCTGTCGAATAGGTTGTAAAATACGCCATCGCGCTTCCAACTGCCAGGGTTCCGGTAAGAGCAAGTGTTGCTGCTGCCATGATAAGTGGTTTCTTATGTAACTTTCTCATTCCGACTCCCCCTTCCTAGTTCTTTTCTGCCGGTTCGGTGTACTGATACTGACCATTTTCGTCCAGTTTGAAATTATTTCTTACACCGTAACCGCCATTGGTACGTCCGTTGTGTTCATTAGTAAATGAAACTTCTACAGCCGCTCCTGCTTTATCAGCTTCTTTTTCGTCAGTAGCAATGATTTTTACAGTCTGATTAATCTGATTTCTGTCAGAAGTGAGTTGGTAACTAGCACCGCTATAGATTTCATTTACAACTACTTCAGAGCCGGCAGGAATCTTCGTGATCGTTACAGAATTCTTACCTGCTGCGCTAAATGTAAGTTCTTCGATTCTGGTTTCTTTTTTCTTATCCAGTGTTGTGATATCGATCTGGAATACGAAGGTTGCCTCGTCTCCGAAGGTAGCATTGTGATCTACCAGTTCCTTGTTGATCACCAGATCACCGTATCTTACGTGCTGTTCCGGTTTCAGACCAACTGCACTGTTGTATTCTTTGGTCAGATCGTAGATCCAGTCATCACTTGCACCGTTACCACTGTAGTAATTATTGGTCGGAAGTGATACAAGGTAAGGTGTAAAGGTATAAGTATAATTGGTTGTAATCACTTTTGGTGTATCTACAAGGTAAAGTCCTGTCTCCAATTTATCTTTGTAGCCTCTTCCATTCTGCAGTGTAACGGTTTCGGTTGGTTCAACAACTGTATTTCCATCAGAATCTGTCAGCTTCTCCTTTGCTTTATTGGCACGTTCTTTCCAGGTAGCAGCTGCAGTATCCAAGTTATCAGCACTTACGGATGAAAGATCCAGTTTTGAAAATGCACCGGTTGCGGTATAGTTGCCGGATTCATCAACCGAAGCAACTTTGTACAGATTGACCTGAACAGTAACGCCGTCATTTAGAAGTTCACTGCTTCCCCCAATGTCAAATTCGATGGAACACTCTGCATCGGTATCGATCGCGCTTGCGGCTTTCGCACCCGGAAGAGTGAGCAGTGGAAATGTAAGAGCGACAGCTAAGAGAAAAGTACTTCCCTGTTTTAATCGTTTATTCATCATCGCCTCATGTCCTCCTTAAAAATCTTGGTTATTCTTTGTGAGCTTTTCTCTTGGAAAGGAATCGCAAGAGAATGATCACAAGAATCGTGATTGAAAGTCCTAAAATTAAATAAAGCATATAATAATTCTGAATGGCTTTTACCATAGAATCTGTAACTGATTCGGTAGCATCCTCTTCGCCGTTATATGGAACTCTGGTTCCTCTTACGAGAAGACGATGGGAGTTGACTCCATATGGTGTACAGGTAAATAAAGTTACCTGGTCTTTTCCTTCTTCAATCTGGAGTGCTTTCTCCAGTGTTTCATGATCGTCTTTGTCTACCATCGGAAGAATCTGGTCTACCTTGTAGGCAAGGACTTCGTCCAGTACATGGATGTAAAATTTATCGCCAACTTTGAGCTGATCGATATCGGTAAAAAGCTTTGCGCTTGGAAGTCCACGGTGAGCTGCGAGAACACTGTGGGTACTCTCCCCTCCGATCGGAAGCTTTGTGCCGTTCAGATGTCCGACACCGGTCTGAAGTTCATCATCACCGGTACCATGGTAAATGGCAAGCTTGATGTTGATCTTCGGAATGGAAAGATATCCCATTACTCCGTCATCTGCAACGTTCAGGATCTTCCAGTATTCGGTGCCTTTGATGTCATTTTCATCTTCACCAAATACATCTCCGTAGAGGTTGTTCTGCTGAATGGTATCATTGAAAGCTTTTGCCTTTTCCCACTCAGAGGTGAAGTCCTCCGGTTCCATGTCCTGTATTGTATTGTCATAGCTGCTGATCAGCTGATTCTGTCTGTAGGTGTTCCACTGGTTGGATACCGTCGGGTAGATCAGAATCCCAAATCCTATCAAGAATAACAGACCGAAAAGGAAGGTTGAGATTTTTCTTTTCATAGGCATATTCCCTTTCTCGTTCTTATTCTCTTTTTAAGAGGTCTCATTTTTCTTCTTTTGAAGCTTCTTCTCCTTTAAGTATAACACAAGGATGAAGATTGTGGTAATTACAAGACCAATAATTACCCATAAAAGGTAATTTGTATGAAGACTGATTCCGCTGAGCGGTGTCTTCTCATCGGCAACTTCCTGTTCCACATAAGGTACTCTGTGACCACGGACCAGAAGCCGCTCGGTATTGACTCCGTATGGAGTACAGGTAAGAAGTGTTACAAGATCTTTTCCTTCTTCTACTGCAAGAGAGGAAGTTTCCTCCGGTTTGACCACGGAAATCTTGTCGACTTCATAACTTAATGTTTCGTTTAATACATGGATCAGAAAATGATCGCCTTCTTCCAGCTGATCCAGATCGGTAAAAAGAGACGCACTCGGAAGTCCACGGTGTGCGGAGATAACGGCGTGTGTACTTTTACCGCCGATTGGAAGAGAGCTTCCTTCCAGATGTCCGGCTGCCTGTTTGAGAACATCTTCGTCGGTAGTGTGGTAGATCGGAAGTTTGATGTCAATCTTCGGGATCTCCACGATTCCCATCATCTCGTCACCGGCAATATTCAGAGCATCCATGTAGGACTGGTCTTCTTTGTCACTGGCTGCGGCTACTGCAAATGAATCAGGAAGGATACTTGGAAGTAAGGCTTCGTTGTAGGCTTCTGCTTTCTGCAGTTCTGCATCATAATCAATCTCATGTGCTGCATCTTTTTCAGATACAGTCTGTTCATAACTGCTGATCAATTGCTTCTGCCTGTAGTTATTCCACTGGTTTGCAACGAATGGATACAGCAGTAAGGACAACCCGGCTAAAAATATGATGCCAATAATAAGTTTGTTTGCTTTGCGTTTCATCCGAACTCTCCTTGCTGTTGTATTATTTTTTATGAATCCGGGGCGACCTGCCCCGGATTCAATATCTGATTATAAATAATTATTGCAATTATTTGTTGTCTGATTTCTTGCGGCTTGCGAAGAACAGACCAGCTGCTGCGATCATGATAACGCATCCAGCGATTGTGAAGATTGTTGTACCGATGCCACCGGTTGATGGTAATGCGGAAAGTTTGCTATCTACCATTGAGGCAGAACCTGTACGTGTAGCAGCATCTTTACCAGCACCTTCAGTATCCCAAGAAACTGTAGAATTTGTTTCGTTAATAGAATATCCTTTTGGAGCTTCAATTTCTTTAAATTCGTATGTTTTACTATCATCAAGACCTTTTACTACAATTTTACCATTATTATCTGTAACCATTAAACCACTTGCTTTTGCTGTTGCAAGAGATGAAGTCCAACCAGTTACTGAATAAGTATTGCCGGCATTATTTTTAGAAACTATAGCATATTCTTCTTTGTCAGTTCTCTTTAATACAAATTTAGCATCTTTTAACGTTTCGTTAGATTTTCCTGTTTTAGTTAAAGTAACAGTACCTGTATAAAGTCTATCTTCTGCTGGTCTATAATTATTCTTTCCATCAGCTGGAATAACTGAGTTGTTTACTTCAAGAGAAGTAACTGTGGCATCATAAGAAAGATTAACAGTCTGGTTTGCGTGAGCATTGTTTTCAAGATACTTTGATAAATCTATGGTAATAGTATCTTTATCATTTTTATCTTTTACAATGTCTACATACTGATCAAATGTTGTTGTTCCAATAGTTCCTGTTACATGAACTTTGCCATTATTAGGATCGTTTTCGTTATCAGGGTTGTTGTATTTAACATATTCAGCACCGTCAATTGTATCAATTAATTTAAAGGATGTAATATTATTAGTTGCGCTTACAAAAGGAATTTTTGTTGTTACATCATAAGTAACGGTTTTTCCAACTTCAACTACTTTGTCTGTTTCGCTATCGCTCTTTGTAATATCTACAGTGGTACTTTTGGCAGTAATATTTGCATTCTCTAATGAAGAAGGAACGCCTGTTTTTGTATCATAACCACCAAAGGAAATATATGCAGCCATTGGACTGTATGTATATGCAGTAGATTTTCCATCTTGTTTTTTAGAATCTGCATTTACTACATATACACCAGCAGATGTAACATCCCAGCTAATAGTCTTAGTGCCATTATTTTCAGTAACAGTGTTTACATTCTCAGTAGTTCCAGGAGTTTTGTTAGTAGTAATATTGCCTACAGCTGTCTGAAATTCTGATGCAGAAAAAGCAGCTGTATTAGCTGGCATATTTTGTACAGTAGTATTTCCACTTACCATTTTGATCAGTTTCCAGAGAACCACCTGTTCGTCATCCTGTGTATAGTTATCGCCAAATGCTGTGATATCTGCTTTATCTACAAATTCCCAACCGGTTGCTGTCTGAGTATTCGGTTTAATAATCTGTTTGTAGGTTACAGTTGCATTTGCATCTAATCCATTAACTGTAATTTTTGCAGTTGGTTCAGTTGCGAACGATGTCATACTCATTCCGAGTACCATAGCCAGTGTTAATAACACTGCAAAGATTTTTCTCATCTTCTTCATATTGTTGTCTCCTTTTCTTTTAAGGGCTTTGCCCATTTTTTATTGTCCCCTCATATGGGATAATAACGTTTTTGTGTGGCAAGAAGCCACTGAAAAATTAATTCTTACAATTATTTTTCCAGCACCTCCTTGCATTTGTTTTTATATAAGATCCATACGGCCGCAAACATAAGTAACATGCCGCCAATCATATACAAGTAAATTCCGGAACCTCCGGTTGATGGGAGGGAATAGAGCTTCTTGTTTCCAAGTTCGATTATAACACCATTTCCTGCGGTACCTTTAACATTAGTAGCATTTAGTTTGGTTAAAAGACCATTTTCAAATGTTACAGTCCAATCCTCTGCATTTAATACATATCCTGCAGGTGCTTTGGTTTCATGAATTGTATACTCTCCATTTAAGGTAAACAAATTGCAGCTGTTGTTTGGGTTCCATGTAATATTACCATTTGTTTCAGAAACACCGGTAGCAATTACTGCAGTACCTGATTTCAGTTCAAATTCGGCTCCGCTTAATCCAACACCAGCAGTTGTAGTGTCATCTTCGCCCCATTTTTCACTTACTTTCTTTGCAGACCATTTCAGAGTATTTGTAATGGTAAAGGTATCACCAGTATTAGTAACAGCACTTACATAATTTTTTTTGTTACTACAATCAGTTTCTGTAACTTTGTATTCATATCCGGTCGGAAGATTCTCAATTACACATGTCCATTCAGCACTATCGGTGGTATCTGCATTAATATTGTAGTTACCAAATTCTTTCCAAGTAGCACCATTGTCTTTTGTGCCTTCCAGTTTAAACGCTACATAATCATTAGAATGATCTGTTATATTATCATGCCATACTTTTTGAACAGTTATATTTTTGGATATAAGTTGGTTATGGAATACTACTTGTGTTGCAGAATCTTCACGAGTAATTTCTTTGCCGGTATTTGTGTAATTAGCTATGCTATCTTCCATTACCTGTTCGTCTGCTATTGCTTTTTTCTTTAAAACAGTTGCTGATGTTTCCCATTTCTGTTTTGCGTTTAACGTGAAATGTATACCATTTACTGTTACTTTTAAAGAATCAGGTCTAAGATCAGCTACATTGTTATTATCATCCCATTCTTTTCTGATATTGAGCTGTTCTGTTTGAAGTACATTTGCAATGTAATAGTTTTCATCTGCACAGTTCTTATCATAAGTATTGGTGATTGTTACGTTAGTAGCGTTGTCTGTGAAATTATATTCGATGTTGCTCTGATATCCCGCAGGAATATTCTTTTCAACGACACCGTATACATAATGTTTTGTACTTGTTGCATCTGAACTTTCGGTTACAAGATTCGTCCATTCGCATGACCAGTTATTAGTTTTTGTTAAGTCGGCTGTATAAAGTTCTTTTGCCTCACCTATAATACCGTTTGAAGTTAATTCACTCTGCATAAGAGCAACTGTAACAGTTTCTTTTGGACCATCGTTCTTCCAAATCTTATTTACTTTTACTGTATTCGTTGTTACTTTGCTGTAGTTATTAGTAACAACCGCTTCGGTAGAAGACGGATAAGAATAGGAAGCAGTGTAGTCTGCAACAGGCGTTTTTTCAGTAACGCTTTCAATAGTTTTAGTGATTGGAACATCTTCCGTTGTAGTCCAGTTATTTGTTTTATTCAAAGTTACAGTTCCAGATGTACCATCTGAATAATTTACATTCAAATCGATGGAAGCTACTGAGAGATTAACACTAGAAGGTTGCTTCCAAACTTTCTTATAAGTAAGAGTATGCTGTAATACTTGTATAACTGGTTTCTGATAATTTACGGTTTTTTTAGGATCATTAGTACCATCAACTTTGTAACTCAATGTTGCTGTTTCATTTGAGAAGAATCCTTCTTTTCCGGCACTGCTAGATCCCGTTCCAGGCTCACCTATATCTGGATAACCGGTAGATGAAAATTCATCGTTTGCTTTTTGCGTAGGTTTTACATGGAAGCTTACTGTATAAGTTGCACCTTTTACCAATGGATTGTTAAATGTTACTTTAACAGAATTATTAGTATTGGTAACAGTATAATCACTAGGACTTAAAGAAGTTTCGTTTCCATTTGCATCAACCATTTTTACAGTTATTTCAGGATTAGCACCAGTAAACTCTACATAATCACTTAATGTATCAGTAATTTCTACATCTTTATAAGTCGGAATCACTTGGTTAATAATACTAGATAATGCGTTGCCAAGTTTATCACCACTACCATCAACAATTGCAGCACCTTTCACTGTTTGATTGATGCCATTGTGGAATTTTTCCATGCCTGATTTTGTACCTGTTGTCAAATATACAGAATAAAACTGATCAACAGTCTTTAAGTTTGATGAGTTTTTAACTGCGTTGATGGCTTCGGTATAATAAGAAGCCGATGTTTCATTACCATGACCATATTCGTCTCCATCGTTGTTGATTGAATAAGTAGGCTTACCATCTGAAAGGAAGATGACAACTTTTTTATTATTATTAGTTCGCTTCTTTAATACAGAATCAGCTTTCTGCATTGCATAGGTCCAGTTTGTACCGCCTTCTGCTTTTAAGTTATTAACTTTGTTTTTAAAAGTTGTACTATTTTTGGCTGTATACCAATCCGTTGTTTTTGTTTCATCAACTCCTGCAAAAGATACATATGCGACTGCGTTTTTTGCATTGGCATTCAATATCTGATCAACGATTCCATTTGTACCATTTGTACCATTTAATAATTTTTTCACTTCAGGAAGAAGATTGGTATAAGTGTTGCCTCTTCCACTACCCATACTTCCGGATGTGTCAATTACAAATAATACATCAACACCATCTGCAACACCTTCTGCTCCGGTTACATCCAAATTCAAAGTGTAGTCATTCGTATTTTTATTGTATGTAATATACTTCCGATGAACTGGTTCACCAAGTTTGCTTGTTGTATTGGTAGAATCAGAAATAACAGTTGTTGTTTCATCGTCAAACAGGCTGACCACTTTTGCTTTTACCTTTGATAAGGTACTCTTTTTAGAATTTGATCCGGTAGAGTCTGCAGAAGCTTTAGAATCAGGTGTTGTGATTGTGTTAGCATTCCAAGTTTGTTTTTTGTAGTCATTACCATCTCCGGAAACAGCTTTTCCGTTAGAAGGTGATGTATATACATAATCACTGTCAACGTTTCCTTCTTCTACCGTATAATCAATTTTCACTTTTAATCCAGTCTCCTGGTTTAAAATCTTATATACCGGAACATTCCAATTACATGTCCATTTGTTATCAGCCGTTAAGGTTTGGTCTAAAGAAGCTAATCCCAAATCTGTGGCTGTAAGCTCTTTTGTGACATATTGACCATTTTCCTCTATGTCATATGTTGCTTTCAAGGTTACTGTTAAACTTTCAGGTCTGGTATTCCAAGCATTATCATTGTCATCCCAAACTTTAGTGAAGTTTACTTTTTTCTTGTTTGCTACCTCATATGCATTTGTGAATGAAACGGTAGCAATCGTTTTACCTGTTAATGTAAAGCTGGTTGTATTTGGTGTTGTTTGTTCAGCTGCATCACCAACTTTAACTTTTGCCTCTGTTGTTGTTGTGAGCTGATAACCAGATAAATCTGCATTTTTCTCTGTAAGAATTACGGTATAAGATTTTCCGTAAGTTATTTTTTTGTTGACCAAAGTATATTTCAAATTTCCATTTGGCTGCGAAGTCATGTTACTTCCGGAAATCTCCAGAGGTGCATTTTCAGTTAATCCAAATAAGTTTCTTACAGTAGTATCATCAACCGTTTGATTAGTTTCATTATCTGTCACAGAAATTTCAAATTTCAGGTTGTTTTTTATATTGTTAATCTGTGTGCTAGATAATCCTGAAAAGTTTTTGTTAATTTCTATAGAATACTCATCATCTGCTACCGGTGGTAATTCCTGAGAGAAACCTACATTATCTAAGAAGTTACCTACAGTAGGATCACCTGATGCTGTTTTACCTGCCATAAAGAAAAATCTTGTCAGACTCGATGTTGGAATATAATCATTAGTTGCAAGGATGGAGTGCCATTTCTGGTTACTACTTGTAATTCGTAATATTTTAATTCCATCGTTATCATAAACTACTTCATTTTCTTCCTCAGGTGCAGTTTGAGAGTAGTTAACACCTAACTCGTGTAAATAATTTTTTAAATTAGTTTGAGTGGTCAAATTCTTGTCTATTGCTGTTTTAGTTGGCATCATTACCAAGAACATCGTATCATACTGCTTTACATTTGCTCCTGGATAATATGTTGTTTGATCATATGGATTCCACTTGCTCCCTTGGTGTAATACATGCTCGGAAGTACTATTTCCTCTTGCACGATGTGAAAGCCAATAGTTTAATGCCGTTCCGTCTTTTGTAAGAACATCCTGATATAATGCTCCTGATGCTTCGCAGTTTAATTCAGCAAACTGATCACCTTCATATGCTGCATTATTCCAATCATGACCGTCCTCATAAGTTCCATCAGTATTGGTAGATGTGCCATCAGAGGAAAAAAGCTTGCCGGCCACTTTATTCCAAGCATATGAGCTACTATTACCTATAGCTTCTTTAACAATTTCTATATCGCAATCTTTCTTATTGCCAGTCCCGGTTCCTGTTGTTTGCCATACACCCTCTTTTTCTTTATAATATGCATTAGAATATTGGGTACTAAAGTTAGTTGCCGTAGGGGTTTCAAATCCACCATTTTGTAACTCTTTGAAATAAGTTACTTGAATTGCCTTTGAAGTTATTTTTTCTCCATTCGTAAGTTCGACTTCAACTTTATACCATTGGCGTGCACCAGTAGCTTCTCCGTTATCATATGCTGGAAATAATTGCGTTTGATCCTGAGAAATATTTGTTTTGATTTCAGAACCGGTGTTGTAATTAACAGCATCAACTTTTGTGTAAGTACCTGTTTTTTCTGAGCTTCGATACCAAGTATAGGTTTTAACAGAGCCAGAGGTAGAGGTAGCTTTTAATGCACCACTATTTATAATGTCGTCTGTAATCTTTACAGTTTCCGTTGTACCACGGGTTTCAAGTGAAGACAAACTGTTCTGCCAAGTTAATGCGAACACAGAAAAATTGTTTGTAACAAATTCTGCTTTTTTTACTTTTTTAGTTTCAGTTGTTTCTACTGTTGCTTCTTTGGTTTCATCTGCAACCATGTCGACAACTTCTTTAACTTCACCCTGCTCGTCTTCTTCCAGATGCATAACCGTTACATCAAGTTTCTGTTCGTCTTGCTTTGCATCAAGGGCTTTCTTTGCTTCTTCTGGGATTTCTGCCTTTTTATAATCCATAGAAATCTTTACATTTCCATTCGGCTCCATCTTGTTTCCGTCGGCATCTAAGAAAGTAATATCGTAAGCAAAGAAACCGGCGATATCATAAGTTTCATCTTTTGCTTTTTCGTTCAGCTTTTTCTCAGTGTGATCATACTGATCATTGAGTTCTTCAGCTTTTGTTTTTTCTTCATCACTCATGGAATCAGTGATTTCTTTTTTGATGATTGGTGTAACAGAAAGTGTTGCACCTTCCGGAATATTACCGGATTCAACAGCATCGACTGTTATCTTTACATTATCATCTTCATAAGTAAGCTGCTGGATCGGCTGTGCCTCTTCAGCTGCCGGCTGTTCAGCCGGTGCCTCAACTGTAGGAGCTTCTGTCTTAGGCTGCTGTTGTTCTTGTTGTTGTTCTTGTTGTTGTTCCGGTTGCTGCTCCTCTTGTTGCTGTTGTTCTGAGGAGTTCACCGCTGCCTCATCTCCTGTAGCCTCATCTGCCGCCGGCTCTGCTACTGCTTCGGTCTGGCTCTGGCTGTCTGTGTTCTGTGGCTCATCAGCAAAAGCTGATATCGTACTGCTAAGCACAAGTACCATGCAAAGCATGAATGCTATTAAACGTTTCTTTGTATTACTTTTCATGGCGTCCTCCTTCTATTCCTCAATTCTGACTTCATAATTGTTATCAAGTGCTCCGTCTATCAGCTTCAATAATTCAAGGGCACTGCGGAAATGCTGCTCTCGCTGCTCTTCCACCCAAGTAACGCTGCCCTGCCAGGTACCGTTCTGCTGATCCATGATTTTTATTAAAAAAGTTCTTGTATTTTTTTGCTTTTTATTCATGTCAGTTTTCATCTGCCCTTCCTAATTATTTAGACTTTTTTATCTTATATAGGTATTGTATCTGACAAAGCATTACGTGAATCATTACCAATAACGGAAAATATTAACTTTCTTAAGCTATAACAAGAAATAGTAATGTTTTTGTAATAATATAATGATTTGATACCAGGGTCAAAAGGTCAGAAAGCCGATGCAAGCTTGCTTACAAGAGGATTTTTGACCTCTTGCCCCGCCAAAAACATGAGTAAGTAGCCATTTTTCAAAGAAAAATGAGCGGACTACGAATGTTTTTGAGTATTGCGAGAGTGCAAAGCACGTAGCAATCTGGTATCAAAGGAGTCAAAATACCTTTGAACCCCAACATTATGATTTGTAGGAGTGCGTAATATTTGTGTCTGACTCTACTATATGTATTGGGATATTAGAATAGAAGTAAAAGTGGGGAATAATGTGATGGAAGTGCAAAAAGTATAGATTGCGTGGAGCGCATAGAAAAGGAGCAAGCTGGTTATAGCGGTGAGGGAGAGGAATTTTCCGGACAAAAAGATCCCGTGACTGATATTGGGGAGATGCACTGCATCTTAGACGGTGATCAGTCACGGGATGGGGTAAGGGTTATTTAGTTTTTATTCAATGCCTAATTCTTTTAATAGTTTCTTTTGGTATTCGATGTCTTTTGCGGCATGTTCCAGATCGTTGTAGCGTTTGGCATTTAGAAGACATATGGTTAACTGGTTTAATTCTGCTCTGGTTTCAGCGCGTCCTTTCGTAAGCCCTTCCTCTTTGGCATCTTCCTTCAAGGTTTTCTCATATAAGTCTTTATCATATGTCGTCAGGATCATATTTGTTACCTCCATTTGGCAGAACGTAGATAAATTACTTAGTTCCATTCAATTCAATGCCAAATTCTTTTAATAGTTTCTTTTGATATTCG
>UMKZ01034391.1_pt1 | contig 12699 bp, 10 predicted proteins | sample 1966441 | NCBI WGS metagenome assembly UMKZ01 (sample SAMEA4836189, study PRJEB28245) | human gut metagenome | biome: gut microbiome; material: fecal sample | place: Denmark | collected 2008
GCTGTGCTTTCAATACGGGTGCTGCCATAACGGGTTCACGCTCCTTTCGCGGCTTTTGCCTTGGGGTGCCGAATGCCGTCCAACAGGCGGGTCAGGCTGAACTCCCAGCGTCCGAAGATACCGCCCGGGCGGAACAGCATGACCAGCACCAGCACGACCGAGTAGGCCAGCATACGGTAGGTGGAGAAATCACGCATCAGCTCCGGCAGGCTGGACAAGAATGCCGCACCGATGATGGAGCCGGTCAGCGAGCCTGTGCCTCCGATGATGACTTCAGAGAGCAGCTCTGCCGAATAGTTGAAGTTGAAGTTTGTGGGGATCATCGCGGTCATGTAGTGGGCGTAGACGCTGCCGCCGACGCCCGCAAAGAACGCCGAGACCGCAAAGGTCAGTACCTTGTAGTAGGTCACGTTGATGCCCGAGGCCGACGCCGCAATGTAATCCTCGCGGATGGCCTGCACCGTGCGGCCAAAGCGGCTGCGCACAAACAGAAACATAACCGTCACGCAGACGACCATGATCCAGAATGCGCGGTCAAATGTGGAAAGCTTAAGAATACCGCTCATCGTCTTGCCGCCGCCCGTAATGGAAAAGTTGCAGAAGCAGACGCGGATAATCTCGGCAAAAGCCATCGTAACGATAGCCAGATAGTCGCCGCGCAGCCGCAGTGCCGGAATGCCGACTGCAATGCCCATAAGGCCCGCGGCCAGGCCGCCCGCCAGAATCGCAACGAGCAACAGCGCCAGATCCGAAAGCCCGTGCCCGGCCAGCGCGCCGGACACGATGGCGGACACATACGCCCCCACCGAGACAAAGCCCGCATGACCCATCGAGAACTCACCCATAAAGCCAACGACGAGGTTGAGCGACGTGACCATGATGATCGTGTAGCAGGCAGTCGTGCAGATGCCCTGGATGTAAGTCGTGCTTTTGCCGAAGGCGTTGAAGGTAAAAGCCAGCGTGATGGCCGCGTACAGCAGCGCGACACCAACCAGATTCAGGCCGTAGGAGGCTAGCCGTCGTTTCGTCATTTTGTTCACGCTCCCTTACACTTTTTCACCGACATTCTTGCCCAGAATACCGGAAGGCTTCACCAGAAGAATCACGATCAGCGTGCCGTAGGTCACGGCCTCGTACCAGCCGGGGGCAAACAGCTTGACAAAAATTTCAATCAGGCCGATCAGGATACCTCCTAGCATCGCGCCGGGGATGATTCCGATGCCGCCCAGCACGGCGGCGATAAACGCCTTCATGCCCATCATGCTGCCCATATCGTTCGTGACGCGGGGATAGGTGGCGCAGTACATCAGCGCCGCCACCGCCGCCAGCCCCGAACCGATGGCGAAGGTCGTGGTGATAATTTTGTTGACATTGATGCCTACCAAAGTTGACGCATCCTTATCCTGCGGCACGGCACGCATCGCCTTGCCGAGCTTCGTCTTTTTGACGAAAAGCTGCAAGGCAATCATAATACCCAGGCCAATGGCAATCGTCAGCAGCACGTTCAGCGGCAGGGCCACGCTGCCCACGGTGATGGTGGGCAGGCTGAAGATGGCCTGCACGTTGTGGGGCTTGGCACCAAACAGTACCATGGCCAGGTTCTCCAAAAAGATGCTCATAGCCAGCGCCGTGATCAGTGCGGACATCGGCCCTGCCTTGCGCACGGGGCGGTAGGCAAAGGTTTCGACAAGTACGCCCACCAACGCGCATACCGCAATAGCAACGATAACCGAAAGCCATGCGGGCATCCCGGCGTTGACCATCAGCGGGATGGTGTAGAACAGCGTGTATGCGCCGATCATGATAAAGTCACCGTGGGCGAAGTTGATCATGCGGATAATGCCGTAGACCATTGTGTAGCCCAAGGCAATCAGCGCATAAATTGCGCCCTGGTTTAAGCCGTTTATCAGGCTTTGAAAAAACAGTGAGAAAGTCATCTGGTCCATTCCCCTTTCCTAAACGCAAAGGGCGGGGCCTTTTCCCCCGCCCCAATGCGATTGTATCTTACTCTGCCTTGGAAACGACCGTGCCGTCGGACCCCAGTGTCTCGGTCCACTTGACTTCGCCGTCAATGTAGGTATTGATTGCAATGCTCTTGATTGCGTCGCCGTTCTCGTCCAGCGTAATGTCGCCGCCGACACCGGTGAAGCTCATGCCGGTCATACCCTTGACAAGGCTTGCCGTGTCGGTACCGCCTGCGTTCTCGGCGGCCTGCACCAGCATATACATAGCGTCGTAATACAGGGCTGCGCAGGCGTTCAGGCTTTCGGTGCCGTACTTTTCTGTGTACTTGGCAACAAAGTTCTGGACAGCCGGGGCGGTATCCTCGCTGGAGTAGTGGTTCGTGAAGTAGCAGTCATCGAACTGTTCGGCAAGGCCGGTGGTATCGGAGCCATCCCAGCCGTCACCGCCCATGATTGCACCGGTAAATCCGGCATTGCGGGCTGCACCAACGAGAAGCGGAACGGTGTCGAGGAAGCAGGGATAATACAGCAGATCTGCGCCGCTTGCTACGGCCTGTGCCGCCTGCGAAGAGTAGTCTGTATCGGTGGTCATGCACTCGCCGACATAGGCGACCTCAATGCCGTTAGCCTCGCAGTTTTCAACAAAGGCGTCCTTCAGACCGTTGGAGTAGTCATCATCTTTTGCGTAGATGACGGCCACCTTGGCAAAGCCCTTGTCTTTTGCGAACAGTGCCGCCATCTTGCCCTGGTACGGGTCAATGAAGCAGTTGCGGAAAATCGAATCGCCTTTTAAAGTCACATCGGCGTTTGTCGCACCTGTTGCCAGCAGCAGCATGCCGTCCTTGGAGGCCTGTTCTGCCATGGGCAGTGTGACCGACGAGAAGAAGCTGCCCACGATGGCCTCCGGCGAGTCGGCCATGACCTTGTTGTAGGCGTTCATGGCCTGCTTGGCGTCCTTAGCATCGTCTGCGACCTTGCCGCCGTTGACGATTTCTATTTTGTAGCCGGAATCACCTGCGTTGATCTCCTCGACTGCCATGTCGACGGCGTTCTGTGCTCCCTCGCCATAGATAGCGGATCCGCCGGTCATAGAACAAACAACGCCGACGCGAATGATGTTATCCTCACCACCGTCCGACACAGATGCGGCGGTGTCGGTGGAAGCAGCTTCACTTGATGCGGCCCCGCCCTGTTGTGCGCTGGAGCCGCAGCCTGCCAGCAGACTGGCGGACATTGCAGCTGCTACGGTAAGTGCCAGAACTCGATTACGCTTTTTCATTGTGTGACCCCTCTTTCTGATATTCATACAAAACAAAAGGCGCACAGCACGGTGATGTGCTGCACGCCTTTGTGCGTAACGGAAAGGGGCCGCTGTACTTTTACAAGTACGCGACCCCTTTGTCCCGTTCGTGTTCTGTGATGCTGTTATTATAGCAGACTGTACAAAAAGTGCAAGGCCTTTTGGTGATTCATGCAAAATCGTTGTTCATCACGCTTTTTTACCGAAGATTGTAAAGCTGCTTTGCCGTTCGGCAGATGATTATTAAGGCAATACCGCATAATTCTAAGTGCCGATACGGCGAGCGAGGTGCGGCAGATGCTAAGCCAAAAGCGCAGATAATACTGGATGTCTTATCGAGCATTTTGGCAACGCAGATGCCGTGCCGCAGCCGCCGGAGCGGTGCTTAAGCCGTCAGGTGGGAATTGTGCGGTGTTGCCTTAAGCATCTTTCTTTTCTTCCATTCGGCCAATGCCGATTGAGGATACAGTACCACACCTGTTTATGCTGCGTCAACGGCCTTCGGAATTTGGCACAAAAGGCCGAAGGCCATTACCTATAAACCGATAAAACGTGCTGCATCGGTTGTTTTGGCTGACGCGGCGCTTCGCTTTGCATTCCGGCAGGATTGCTGGTATAATAAATATATCCCATCGGGCCGCCTGTGCGGCCAGGAAAGGTCCCCGCTATGGAAACACCTCACCAGGGCACGGCCCTGTTTCATCTGCCCGGTCTGTTTGAATTCTATGACCTGTATGCGGCGTTTTTGCCGCTTTATCGTGCGCATCGGGAGTATTTTTACGACTGGTGCGCCATCGGCTCGATCTACGGCGCACCGTCTGACTGCTTATGGGCGGGCGGACGGGTCGAGTACAGTGACCGCACCCCACGCGAGGTGCTGGCGCTTACGCGTGAATACGGCATCTCGGCGCGGCTGACACTCAGCAATTCATTACTGCGCCCGGAGCATCTCACAGACCCGGACTGCAATGCGCTCTGCCGACTGTTTCAGGAACAAAATGACCCGCAAAACGGCGCCATCGTTCATGCTGAGCTGCTGACGCAGTACCTGAAAAAGAACTATCCATCGCTGTATCTTGTATCCTCAACCACAAAAGTGCTGACAGACTTCAACGATCTGCAGCGGGAGCTGGCACGGCCCGAGTTTCGCTATGTTGTGCCGGATTTCCGGCTGAACCGAGCATTTGACCGACTTGCAGCGCTGCCCCAGTCCCAGAAGGACAAGGTGGAGTTCCTCTGCAATGAGTGCTGCTGGTTCGGATGCACGGAACGCAGAGCCTGCTATGAGGCCGTCAGCCGCAAAAATCTGGGTCTGCCCGGCCCGGAGCATTACTGCAGCGCCCTCGGCGCAGCGGACGGGTATCGCTTCTCCCGGGCGATGGCGAACCCCGGCTTTATTGGCATCAAGGCCATCCGTGATACCTACCTGCCAAGGGGCTTCACCCAATTCAAGATCGAGGGGCGCGGCCTTGGCAGTGCACTGATTCTTGAATTTTTGCTTCACTACCTGACCAAGCCGGAATATCAGCTGGCTGTCCGCGAGGAGTTGTATCTGGATACTATGCTGGACCTTTTCTGACTGACTTTGTGTCGGGCCGGGTGAAGCTGTTTGCATTTTCTGCGTTGTAAGGCTCCTGTTACCCCAGCGCCACATCCAGCACCATCATCACACTGAAGCCGACAGCAAAGAATACTGTGCCAAGGTTAGAGTGCCGTCCCTGTGACATTTCGGGAATCAACTCTTCCACCACGACATAGAGCATCGCGCCCGCAGCAAAGCTCAAAAGATAAGGCAATGCCGGTATCACAAGCTGCGCGGCCAAAATCGTCACCACTGCGCCGATTGGCTCAACCACGCCCGAAAGCACACCGCCTGCAAAGGCCCTGCCCTTGCTCTCCCCTTCGGCGCGCAGGGGCATCGAGATGATGGCGCCCTCCGGGAAATTCTGGATGGCTATGCCGAGGGACAGGGCCAGCGCGCTCGCCGCGGTGATCTGCGCGCTGCCTGCGAGAAAGCCGGCGTACATCACACCGACTGCCATGCCCTCCGGGATGTTGTGCAGGATCACCGCCAGCACCATCATCGTAGTGCGGCCCAGCCTGCTTTTTGGCCCCTCAGCCTCCTCACTGCCGACATGCAGGTGGGGTATCAGATGATCCAGGGCAAGCAAAAACAGCACGCCAAACCAAAATCCGGCAAACGCCGGGAAAAAGGCGAACCGCCCCAACTTCTCCGACTGTTCGATTGCCGGGATCAGCAGACTCCAGACCGATGCCGCCACCATCACACCGGCGGCAAAGCCTGCAAGTGAGCGCTGCACCAGATCTCCCAGAGCGCGCCGCATAAAAAATACGCATGCTGCGCCCAGCGATGTACCCAAAAAGGGGATCAGAATCCCCCAAAAAGTTTCCGTCAATGAAGTCGCCTCCTTGTATGGTATATACACAAAAACACAGGTACTTTATACCCCCTGTTCAATGATGCTCTTGACAAGCTGCGCCCATTTGTAAGGGTAACAGGCCAGCAGCTCCTCATGCTGCAGATCCTGCTCATGAATTACGGGGTGCGCAAAATGCTGCTGATAACGCGCGCGATACTTCGCTCCCATTTTCAGCGCGTAGAAAATATGAATCTCCGTACCGGGAACATCAATTCCATCCGGCAAAGGCGTGATGAGGTCGGAATAAAATTGGTTTTTACAGCTTTGCATCGTCACATAGGGGCGTGCAGCACCGAACATCACCATAAAAGCGCGGACATAGTCCCCCTTCTCCGCGGAGCACTTTTCTAATCGCTTCTGCAGAAAGCAACTTTTGAACTGCCCGTCCCGAATCAGCGGATAAATCAGCGGCAGGAGAAGATTCGTTTGTAATTTGGCCGCGAGCTTGGAGCATTGGTCAAGGTCGGAGCTGCCCAGAATACCGTAGTCCATATGTATGCTTTTCCGTGCTGCCAGCAGTCCCACGAAAGAGCCGCCCAGAGAGCAGCCGTAGGCGGCCCGTATATGCCCGCCGCAGTTTTTCAGGATGTAGGCTTCGATTTTTTCGGTTTCTGCAAGCATTGTCGGAAATTCGGTACTTTCTGTTTCGTCAAAGCCATCATAGCTGACGCAAAGTACGCGAAAATCCCGCTGCAACAGAGGGATCACTTGGCCAAAGTTGCTTTTCCAGTGGCAGCAGGTGCCGGGCAGCAGCAAAATGACCGGAGCGGTATCCTCCCCAAATTCATAAACCTTCACTCTCCTGCCTCCCGCAGCCACAGTCACTTCGCTTTACGGCGGTCAAACACAGCCAGCCTGTTTTGCTTTTGTGTACCGCAATGTCACAAAAGCCCGCTTGCTCAAGATATGCTTTCAGCTCAGTATCCTTGTAGATGGTCATGCCATCAATGATTTCTGTCCATTTTTTGTCTTTGTCCGTGTCGCCGTTGACTTCATTGCAGATGAGGAAGGTGCCGCCCGGCTTCAAAACCCGCCAAACCTCCCGGAAGCATTTTGCAAGGTCCGGCCAGAAATAGACGGTTTCAAACGCTGTGACTGCATCGAACCAATCGCTGGCAAAAATGATGCGCTGCACGCTGCCCTGCCAGATGACACAGCGATCCCTTTGAATCGCCTCTGCATTGAGACGGCTGGACTTTTCGACGCTGACAGCAGAGTAATCCACGCCCTTTACGATGCCGCGCGGACACATTTTCAGCAGCCGTTTGATATTCGCTCCGCCGCCGCAGCCGCAGTCCAGCACCTTTGCGTCCGGCGCAAGATGCAGAAAGTGAAGCCCCCACAGCGCCACGGGGGTGTGGGCAAGGTTCATCATGGTGACCATCAGCCTGCCGCCGAAGCCTTTGGGGTCTCTCGTATTTTCAAAAAATGACATCGTTTATCTCCTTTCAACTTTTTTACACTCTGCGTAGGTAAATGGAATGGAATTCTGCAAAACAACACTTTTGCAAACGGTCCAGCCGTTTTGCTGCAAAAATGCCAGATACGCAGCACTCGTCCATCTGCTGTGCAGCGGAAAGCCTGCAATTTTCAGCGCAAGGGCCTGAAGATTTCCCCAAGGGGAATTCTCTGCATGGGTAAAGGTAGGAGCAATCAGCGTGCCATCGTTTTTAAGCACACGGCGAAACTCGATAAGGGCTTTCTCAGGGTGCGGCACAATGTGCAGTGCATTGGAGACAATGACAACATCAAAGGACTGGTCAGCATAAGGCAGATGAAACATATCCTGCACGGAAAAATACAGCTTGGAGGAAAAATCACCCCGCTTTGCCTGCGCAATCATCGCTGCGGAGGCGTCGGTAGCCTCAATGTGGTCGGCAGAACACAGGAGATGTTTTGCCACCTGCCCTGTGCCGGTGGCTACCTCCAAAACGGCTTTGTGCCACACAGCAGGGCGAAGCAATGCATATAATTGATCATAGGCTATTGCGTTCTTGCGCATAAAGCGGTCATACCTTGCTGCATTTCTGTCCCAAAAATTCTTTTTCGTAATGCTCAGCTCCTTGGTTTGCATCAACTAACTGCTGCTTATTTGAAAAGCTGCCCGACGGCAGCATGGCAGCTTGTATATGCGCGTTAGAATAATCTAACCGCTGGATCGTAAAAAAGCTGCCTGCAGCCAAAACGGCGCACCAGCAACGATTCTACGATATTTCGGTCATATAATAGCAGTCTGGCACCCAAATGTCAATAGGGTGCTAAAGGTGCTTTTGTGCGTTTGAATTTCAACAAAAAATCAATAGCGGGCAGTGCGCTTTACACTGCCCGCTATTGAGAAAAGCTTACTTTAGCCGTTTTCGTCCTTGGGAATGGCCAGATTCAAGAGGATAGCAACGAGTGCGGCGGGCACAATGCCGGAGCCGCCGAATACCAGAGAGAGCATCTGCGGTGCGTGTGCAAGGATGCCGTTGTTGGCACCGATGCCATAGCCGAGACCGAGCGCTACAGAGACGATGCTCAGGCTGCGCGGGGTCAGCGGCTCGCGGGTGATGAGCTGAATACCACTCACTACGATTGAGGAGAACATCATGACAGCCGCGCCGCCCAGCACCGACTGCGGCATGATCGAGACGAGCGCGCCCAGCTTGGGCACCAGACCGCAGAGGATCAGGAAGATGCCGCCGGTGGCCAGTGCAAAGCGGTTGACGACCTTGGTCATGCTGACAAGGCCGACATTCTGGCTGAAGGAGGTGTTGGGCAGCACGCCGAACAGAGCGGCGAAGCTGGAGCCGATACCATCGCAGATGACGCCGCCGGACAGCTCGGTGTCGGTGGCCTCGCGGTCCATGCCGCCCATGATAACGCCGGAAATATCGCCCACAGTTTCGACCGCCGTGACGATGAACATAATCATGACCGGTGCAATCGCGCGCATATCAAACACCGGCTTGACCGGCATCAGCTGGGGCAATGCAAACCATTTGGCCTCGGCCACCTTGTTCCAGTTCAGCACCCATGCCTTGGTATAGGCAACGCCTTCGGCGTTCAGCGCCGTGGTGGGCAGAACAAGGCCCATGAGAAACGCTGCAATGTAGCCGCAGATGATGCCCACCAAAATCGAGGAGGAATTCAAAAAGGTGCTGCCGGAGTGCTTGCAGATCAGGATGACGACCAGCACAAAGATGGCGAGCAGCAGGTTTTCGACCGAGCCGAAATCCTGCGCGGTGTTGCCGCCGCCGAAGGAGTTTACACCGACCGAGATCAGGCTCAAACCGATGGAAAGCACCACCGTGCCGGTAACGACAGAGGGCAGCAGCTTGCGCAGCGGCTTCAGAAAAAAGCCGAGCACGGTCTCGAACAGGCCGCCGATCAGGGACGCGCCCATGATCGCGCCGTAGGCCAGCACACCGCCGCCCATTGAGGCTGTGACCGAGCTGAACACCCCGATGAAGCCGGAGGAGGTTCCCATGATGATAGGCACCTTGCCGCCGATGGGGCCGATGGAATACAGCTGAACCAGTGTGACAATGCCCGCCACAAGCATGGCATTCTGCAGCAGCGTAACGCGCAGGTCGGCAAATTCGCCGCCGGCCAGGCCGCAGGCACCCGTGATGATAAGCAGCGGCGTAAGGTTGCCGACAAACATCGCCAACACATGCTGCATGCCCAGCGGCAGTGCCTGCTTCAGGGACATCTTGCCTTCAAAGCGGAAGGCTTCGGGGGAAAGATCGTTTTTCTTCATTCCACAACTCCTCAGATAAAACCTATTACAATATAACATATACCGCCAAAGCGGAAGGGCATACCGCCCTACTTATACATTATACCATCCCATGCCCTGTGATTGCAATTCCATCAGCCGCCGCAGCAAAAATTTTGTGTGTTTTTGAAGAAGGCTGAACGGTCAAAAAACCTTGATCGCCTGCTGCTTGCCGTGCAAAGTGTAGTGTACGGTCAGACCGTCGTCTGCATCCACGGTGCAATTTTCGGCGTGGTCGGTCAATTCCCGCAGGGCGTTGTATTGGCGGCGCATCTCATCCGTATAGCGACTGGGCATATCGGAGGTGAGCAGGATGCCGCTGAACAGCGCGTTGACCCGGGCCAGGGTCTGCTTTTGCTGTAGGGTCAGCTTGCAGTTTTCCTCGCGCAGGAAGAATACATCGGGGTCGCTGCCGTAGGCGCGCCCGTTGAGCTGGCGGCGGAAAATCGTGTTGCCGATGGACTGCTTTGTGGAGACCCGCTCGCGATGGAAAAACCGCATATACCACACATCGTCCCAGTCCAGCCCTACATCACACCCAATACGGCAGTAGTCAACGATGCCAAAGGCAGGCATGACCGGCACACCGCAGCCGAGAATCAGCTTGTCGCCGCACCATGAGCGCAGCAGTGCCATGGCGCGCTGCATCCGTCCTGCGCGGGATTCCCGGGCGTTGCCGAACGGTGCTGCGCCGTAGAGAAAGTCCAGCTTGACAAGGTCAAAGCCCCAATCCTGCAGGACGCGGTCAAAGACCTGCTTGAGGTAGGCCTGTACCTCCGGGTGGTCGATGTCCAGCGCATAAAAGCTGCTCCAGTTGCAGCCGCAGCACCAGGGCTGACCGTCCGCCTGCAGCAGCCAGTCCGGGTGATCTTTGCAGAGCAGGGATTCCTTTTCGCAGACGAACGGTGCCAGCCACAGTCCTGCCAGAAAGCCGCTTTCATGCGCTGCATCTGCCAGCGGGCGCAGCCCATTGGGGAATTTGGCAGGGTCAGGCTCCAGCCAGTCTCCTACCTTGCGCTCCCATCCATCGTCGATCTGAAAGAGATCCCCTGCGCGGAAAAGCGCTTTGCAGCCGTTGAGGTCTTCCTGGATCGAGGCTTCGTCAATGTTCTGGTAGCGGTTATACCAGCTGGAATACCCGGCCAGCCTGCGCGTGGTGCGGGGGCGGCAGCCCAGCGCCGCAAACCATGCGTCAAATACCTCGTCCTCGGTGCCCTCGGCAAAAAAGAGAGAGAACGCAGGAAAGCTGCCGCCGGTATGCTGTACCCCGGCGCAGTCGCGTTCAATGCGCAGCTGTGCGGTGCGGCTGTCATAGGAAAAAATCGTATAGCCCGGTGCCTCGTCCAGGCTGGCCAAAAGGCGGTAGGTCTTTCCGCGCCGGAAATAGCAGTAGGAGAAGCCGTGGCTCTGTCCCCTCTTGCCGCTGTAGGGAACAAAATGATAATCGCCGTAACGGTCAAAGCTGTATTTCTCCAAAAGAAATTTCGGGACACGCTCAACACCGTGCTGCCGGTCCCATTTGCCCAGCTCCGGGCAGGCAGTCCAGGTTTGGTAGCCGTTCATGAAAAGCTTTTCTTCGTGCGCCATCGTCCACGGAAGCGCAGCAACCGCATTTTGCAGCACTCCGGCGGGCAGCTCTGCCCTCAGGCAGACGGCACCGCTGCGCGGGGTGATGGCCACCGTTCCGTCAAACCGGCCGCTGTCTGTTGCGGCATACCACTGCATCTCAGCCATTTTGAGTTTCCTCCCTGTGAAGCGCAGCGCTGATTTCGGCTGCGCGGTCATCCGTCAGGGTGAACCTGCGGCGGAACAGTACAAGCGCCGCCGCAAGGACGGCCATGGGCAGAACGGTCATCATGAGCCGCAGCCCGAGCAGTGTACCGGCGCTCTGGGCAGCAACGGGGCCTGTCTCCTCGGCATTGCCGGCCAGCCCGATCAGATCCAGGCCGATGCCGGTCAGAAAAACCGCCACGCCGGAGGCAGCCTTTACAACAAAGGTCTGCATCGAGAAGATAACGCTTTCCTCACGGCGCCCGGTCTTGAGCTGGCCGTAGTCCACACTGTTGGAGAGGAAAAGGGTCGTCAGTACGCTGAGCATGCCGTTGCAGGCAAAGACCACCACGCCCGGCACGCAGAGCAGTGCCAGACTGCCGGAAAAGCCCGTCAGGCAGAGCAGGAGCAGCACAGCATAGCCGCCCAGCGCCAACCCCAGACTTACCGTAAATACGGCAGTGTTGCTGAGCTTTTTGCGCAGCACCGGATAGAGGACCATCATGCCGAGGATCTGTGCCGCACCGCCGATGGTTGAGAACAGCGTGTAGCTGGCCTTCCAGCCTGTGCCGCCGAAATCGTACTTGAAAAAATAGATGATAAAGTTGGAGGTCAGATACAGCGCCGAGTTGATCAAAACGATGCTGCCTACGACCACAAGCGCCTGATCGTTGGAGAACAGCGCCTTGAACATCTCGCCGACGGTGGCGGTCTTTATCTCGGCGCTGCCGGTCTCCTTGACGCTGGCGCAGCAGATCGCCTCGGTAACCACAAAGATGACAGCCACGAGCAGTGCTACCCAGCGGAAGCCGGTGCGCTCGCTGTCGCCGCCCAAAGCACCAACCAGCAGCATGGTAAACATCGCAATGAGCGCCGAACCGACGCCCGCACAGGTGCGGCCCACGACTGACAGGTTTTCTCGGTCAGCAGGGGTGCGGGTCACGGCGGGGATCATCGACCAGTAAGGAATGTCCATCATCGTGTAGGTGACGCCCCACAGGATATAGATGACGCTGAAGTAGACCATCATGGCGGCACCCTCCAGCACCGGCGCGGCAAACAGCGCGTAGAGAACCACCGCATTCAGGACGGTGCCGCTGAGGATCCACGGACGGAACCGTCCCCAGCGGGTGCGGGTCTTGGCCACCAGCACCCCCATAAAGGGATCGTTGAAGGCGTCAAACACACGCGCGATCATCAGGATCAGGCCGACAAAGGTGGCAGGCAGGCCCAGCACATCCTGATAATAGTACATGACATAGGAGGCAGACAGCGCGTAGACCATATCCTTGCCCACTGCGCCGATGCCGAAGGCGGCTTTTTGCTTTGTTGTCAGTTCCATACTGCACACTCCTTCTTTGTGACGGTAAATTCTACGGTGACAGGCGCACACTGCGGGGCCGAGACGGTCAGCGCGGCTGTACCTGTCTGCCCGACTGTGCGCAGATAAGTCCCGCCCATGCC
>UMKZ01031545.1_pt1 | contig 12689 bp, 10 predicted proteins | sample 1966441 | NCBI WGS metagenome assembly UMKZ01 (sample SAMEA4836189, study PRJEB28245) | human gut metagenome | biome: gut microbiome; material: fecal sample | place: Denmark | collected 2008
TGTTTCGTCGATCCAGTTTTCGCCGCCTGACTGGGCGGTGTCCGCATCTCCCACATTGATCACTACATCAAAGTTTTTCAGCAGTTCTTTGTCTGCTCTGATATCATCAAAGCTGATAAAAGACACATCAAACGGTGCGCCGCTTAACGCTTCGATGATTCCGAAATAGGAATAATTCTGTTTGTAATAGATGGCATGATGTACCATATGATTTCCCCAGGAACGCATTTTTCCCCAGCAGTTCAGGACTGCCACACGTTTCACGCAATAAGGGGTAGTTCCCTGAATATTATCGTATAAGGTACGGAACTCTTCACAGACTTCTTTAATATACTGTACAAAATCCGGGAACTCCAGTGCCAGTTTCAGATATCCACCGTATCCGATTCTCTGGATCGGGCTTCTAAGGATGGCTCTTCGGGCTGTTACCCAGTTTACCTTTGCCTCTTTTACAGGATCGCCGCCTTCATGGAACGTATCCGGGAAAAAGTATGGCAGGAATCTTCCTTCTGTATATTTTACATTTTTAATATCACTGAACAATCGTAAGGTTGCGCCGTTTCCAACACTTCCAACTACTGCATCCAGCCCGATACCCGCAAACTCATCCATGAACGGTTCCATACCGATCCAGTGATCTCCCATAAACATCATGGCTTCTTTTCCATATTCATGGACGATATCTACCATCTCTTTGGCAAGTTTGGCTACCTCACGTCTCTGGAATGCCTGAAAATCCTTAAATTCTTTTGACGGAATTCTGTAGGTGTTATTCATATATCCCTGATCAATAATATATTCCGGACGGAAAGGATAGCCCACTTCTTTTTCAAACTGCTCAAGAATATATGGACTGACAGATGCAGAATAGCCAAACCAGTCTACATATTTTTCTCTCGCAAGTTCGTCAAATACAAGGGTGAACTGATGGAAAAATGTGGTAAATCTTACGACATTTACATACTCATGAGTGTCCAGAAATCTGCGCAGGCGCTCCAGAGAATGAGCTCTTGTTTTCGGCTGGCGCACATCAAATGTGATCTGTGGTTCTACGTCCTTCCATTCATTTACCACCGCATTATACATATGTACCGGGTCCCACATGATATATGCCAGGAAGCTGACTGTATATTCATGAAACAGTTTTGCAGCAGAAATCACTACGTTTCCTGTCGTTTCTTCATAAGACCACTGATCCGTCGGTACCGGTTCGCCTGTGGTACGGTCCATTACTTCCCACCATCTGCGAATATCATCTCGCGTATTGACTGCAAGCATATCCGGATAGAGGTGATCCATCAGGTGGATTTCCAGCGTATCTGCAACTGCTGTATGAAACGATGTCATAATATACATCTGCTGTATTTCTTCCGGATGCGCTTTCGCCCAGGCATTGTCCTTGCGGGTGGTATAGTAAGTTGCGTAGATTTTTGCTCCCGTATCTTTTAATTCCTGTGGAAACTCTGTTCCGTCACAGTCACGGATGGCATCTGCTCCCCACTCTTCTATCATTTCCAGTGTCTGTGGCACCACATCTAAGTCAGTTGGTATGGTTACACGGCCTTTTCCCATTTTTCGTTACCTCCTTCATTTTCTGACAGACAAATGATTGTTAATTGCTTTCCCTTTCCTGTCTGTTCCTGATCAGATAGCAGTTTTTCGCTTATTTTTTTGTTTTGATGATATCAGGGGCAAAATACCTTTTAATCCTGATGTCATTTTAATTCTGTAATTATATTATTTCTCAATGTGACCTCACCGTCACTCATATTCTTACGTAACAGAGGCACTCCTTTCCTGATATAAAACTGATTCTCTGTCACATAAGCATCCGGGTTTCCGGAAGGGCTTAAAATCCCTCCAAGGTCATCATAGCTGATATTTTTCCGGAAGGTATTATGAATTGCTTCTTCCAGGCAGAACATGACACATCCGCCCTCGTTCAGCCTGCTGTAGTTATACTCATATATCGTCCCGTCTCCGGAATCTGCATCATATGCCATGCCATCCTGATTTAATCTTGTATCTACGGCCTCGTTAAACCGGAACAGAGCATCTTTGCATTTCCACGGCCAGATTGCTGCTGCTACCTTTCCCATTCTGTTTCCTGCATAACGGTAAATACGGTCATTCATTTCCACTGCACAGGAATCAGAAATATTGTGTTCTACTAACGGCCTGAGTGCATACATCGGCGTAATGGCATCCCCTCCGGCATTTTTTACATAGTTATTTCTGAGAATAATATTCTCATGTCCATACTGTAAAAAACATTCTTCCTGAAGCTTTGCACCTGTAAATCTGGCATGCTGATAGGTATATCCCACTGCAATTCCCCAGCGGCTTACATTCCAGACACAGCAGTTTTCGACCTTTATCCCGTCATATCTGGCAACACCGGTCTGTTCTTCATTTTCCGGTTTCAGGGCGGTCATATAAATTCCACCGTTGTTCATATGCTTGTTATAAACATTTCCATTTACGTCATGGATCATAAGGTTTTGCAGGGTAATTTCGTGGAGTGTACCGCCGTTTTGGGCTACAACTGCAACACCGGTTCTGTCCATTTTGTGAGGTGCAGAATACTGATTTATTTTTTCGCGGTCTGCTTTCTCACAGCCTTCTACAATAATGTTTTGAGAATTTGAATCCTCTCGTCTGGCACTCTTTTCCATAATATTTTGAAAACCAGAAACATCCTGACCAGTTTTTGTTCTCTCCGTTATTTCCCTGGTAAGATTATCTTTATTTGAAATCTCCAGATCATGAATCCAGATATATTCCGCCTCGTAAAGAAGAACTGCGGAGGATACATTTCCCTGATATATATGCGCCAGGGAATCCAGTCGGGTACCATAATCCTGATACCAGATTCCCGTTCCGTTTGCACAGATATGGGGCAGATTTCCTTCCCCGTAAGGTGCAATCTCTATCAGATTTCCTTTCTCTCCTTTTCCTCTGATATGAAGATACTGGTCTTCAAAAACAGAACCTCTTTCCAGCAAAATACGGTCTCCTGCACCAAGTTCTCTCCCCCTGATCTGGTGCAGAGTTCTGAAAGGAGTCTCCTGTGTCAGACCGTCATTTGTATCTTTTCCGTTAACTGAGCTGACATAATATGTTGTGGATTTCCTTTTCATATTCCATCTCCCGTATTCTCTTTTTAATAATCATGGCAACTTCTTCATATGTGAAGCTGTCTCTGTGATATCTTGTAAACAAGTCTCTGTTTGCTTCATAAAATGCCTGTTTCTCTTCTTCAGAAATCTCGCGATAAGTGTAATTCTTTTTCACCTTTTCACTCTCTGATACAAAATCCAGGCGAAAACGTGTCTGCTCATATCTGACATAGGCAGGCAGGGAAAAATGCTCTGCTCCATATACAATCTCGCCTTTTTGGAGCATTTCTTCTCTTTTATGGTTTTCCTTCTGTCGTCTGTCTTCCACCCCATTCAGGGTATCGTCTTCGATCAGCTCCAGTTTTTTTGCAAAAATCAGCTCTGCTCTCAGGTGTTTTTGCTCTTTTTCATTCATGATCAGTTCATACATAACCCCATAAACTCCTCTTTATTTCTTACTGTTGACCACGTATCCGCCCTCTTGCTTTGCCGGACAGGATATTGATATCGCAGGTAAGCAGTATTCTTTATTTTACTGCACCCGTCAGTCCGTTTGAGAAGCTCTTTTGCAGGCAGAAGAAGATGATTGCTGTCGGCAGTGTACAGATCAGAACACCCAGCATCAACATTCCATAATCAACACTGTATCCACTCTTTAAGTTAGCAACCAGCATCGGCATGGTAATAGAGGCATTATCCTGAAGGATGACCTTCGGCCAAAGATAATTATTCCATGCATTCATAAACGTTACTGTCATTGCTGCGCCGTAAGTAGACTTCATGATCGGTACATACATACGGAAAAAGATTGCCACTTCGCTCATTCCTTCCAGTCTGCTGGCTTCGATAATATCTATCGGGAAGGATCTGGATGCCTGCCGAAACAGCATGATCATAAACGGCGTGGAAACCGACGGCAGTACCAGTGCGATCCAGCTGTTTACCAGTCCCATGCCGGAGAACATTTTAAACAGCGGGATCATCAGTGCTACAAACGGAAGCATCATGGCCAGAAGAAGGATACTCATCAGCGTATCTTTTCCCTTGTCATGGTAAATCTCAAATCCGTATCCTGCGATGGAGCATACCAGCAGGGAAATAAATGTGATCAGAATTGCATTCCTGAAAGAGTTAAACATGGCAAGTCCAAGGTTCTGATTTGCTACCAGTGTTTTGAAATTCTCCATCAGATATCCACCCGGGATCAGGCGTCCTCTTACGATATCAATGCTCTTATTGGTTGCTCCGGAGAGCATATAATAGAGCGGAAAAACGGACAGTAAACTGGCAATGACTAAGATTGCGTAGGATATAAAACGTTTGATTTTTCTAGTCACGGCTGTCACCTACTTTCATCTGGATTGCAGACAGGATTGCCACGGAAACAAGGATGAATACAGACAATGCTGCTGCATAATTAAACTTCGGTGTCTCCACAAAGGAAATATTAAATATGTAATGTGCAAGGGTCATGGTTGATTTGCCAGGACCTCCTGCAGTCAGGTTTACAGACTCATCAAACAACTGCAACGTTCCTGATGTGGACATGATCGCAGTCAGAAGAATGGTCGGTTTCAGCAGTGGAATGGTGATCTTAAAGAACTGCTGAAACGCAGTTGCTCCGTCAATACGGCTGGCTTCATAGATAGACTGGTCAATGTTCTGGAGCCCTGCCAGATAGAATACCATGTTATATCCGGTCCATCTCCAGACCAGTGCAATGATGATCACAAACCGGGCTGCCCATGCATTCTGGAACCAGTCTACTGCGCCGATCCCCATCTTTGTGAGAATCATATTTACAAATCCGTCCGGTGCAAACAGGGACTTAAAGATCATGGAATAAGATACCAGAGAAGTTGCACACGGAAGGAAGATCATGGTTCTGAATAATCCTTTGAAACGAAGCGTGGCATCATTCAGAAGCTGTGCCAGGATCAGTGCCAGGATCAGCATGACCGGTACCTGAATGATGAAATAAAATACGGTATTGAACAAACATTGTTTAAAGGTTCTGTCTTTTAAAATTCTGCTGTAATTGGCGAGCCCTGCCCAGGTCTGTGCTGCTCCCATTCCTTTTTTAAAGGAAAGCAGGATTGCCTGGAACATCGGATAAAAGCAGAATACAAAGATCAGCAATGATGCAGGGATCAGAAACGCCCAGCCGATCAGGTTGTGCTTTTTCTGAAGGCTCATTTTCTTTTTTGTATCTGATGTGTTTGCCATTGATGTCCTCCTGAAAAACAGGGCTGCCGCAAAATCACATTTGGTATTTTGCGACAGCCCGGATGATTTACTGTCAGTTTCGATAGAGATATCAGGAATTATAATATCTTAATATCACCATTATCCTTCAATATTAAACTCTACAGTTTCCTGTGCTGTCTGAAGTTCTTCTGCTACATCTGCACCACTCTGTACAACGTTTGTAACTACGTCTGTCAGTGCGCTTCTGATATCAGAATAGTATGCACCGCAGTCAAATGCCGGAACTTTGCTTGCATAGTCTACGATATCCGCATAAACTTTCTGTCCGCCGTAGAAATCGGATGCTTCCTGATATACATCAGATTCTGCTGCCGGAAGGTAACTTGCGATCGCACCTGCGTTTACAAGAAGGTCATCATAAAGTTCTACGCTTCCGCCGAATGTAGATTTGATGAAATCGTAAGCGAGGTCAGGATTCTTGCAGTTGGAAGATACTGCCCAGCTTGCGCCGCCGCAGTTTGCATAGTTTGTAGCACCGTCTACATCGTCCAGTGCAGGCATATCTACGATTGTCCATTTACCGGACTGGTCTTCTGCTGCCTGTACGGATGACATGATCCAGCATCCATTGATAACGCCTGCTGCATCGCCATTATTCATAGAAGCAATGTACTGATCCCAGTCCGTGTACTCTGTCATATATCCTTCGTTTACAAGCTGTGCATAAACTTCTACTGCCTGTTTCAGAACTTCGTTATCTGCGATTTTCACTTCTCCATCCACGATTGGAGAAGCACCTGCTGACTGAAGCATTTCCAGTACAAGCTCTGATCCGCCGGAGGTTGTCAGCATCGGAGTACCGGTTTTATCTTTTACAGTTTTCGCAAGTTCCATAAATTTGGACCATGTAATATCTTTGAAGTCATCGGTTGTCAGTCCTGCTTCTTCTACGATATCGGAACGGATTGCCATAATGGTTGCACCATTGTCAAACGGTACGCCATAATTCTTTCCATCTACTGTGGAATCTGCAAGTTTTCCTGCAGAGAACTGTGAAAAATCAATTCCGGAATCTGTCAGGTCTGTAAATACATCCGGGAAACTGGTAACGTCTTTATGGTAGGAATAATCCTGCATTAAGAAGATGTCCGGAAGTGTGCTGTAATCGCCGGATGTTGCGGCTGTGATCAGTTTTGTCTCAATATCGCTGTAAACGTTCTCCTGGATATCCAGTTTAAAATCCGGATGATCTTCCTGATAGATCTTCTCTGCCTGCTGCATTGCATAGATATTAAAGTTCGGGTCCCAGCACCATACGGTTAATGTCTGATCGTCATCTGCTGCGGCAGCCGGAACTGCGGCCATCATAGATCCTAACATTGCAGTTGCCAGTAAAACGCTTAAAAATCCTTTTTTCTTCATATAACTTTTTCCTCCTTGAATTATCGTTTGAAAATTTCCGTTTCTTTTTATCTGTTTATAGAATACTTTCTTTTAAATTTTTTTTCAATTCGCTTTTTGCTTTGTTTTTTAGAAATCTTGCTCTATCACAAAAATTATGGTATTATAGAAAAAATATTATCAGTAAATTTTATATCTGTTTATTTTTACCATAATGAACGATGATAATTTTATTTTTTATTATTTTTTATACATTTATCCCAATATATATCATGGATTGCGTTTAAAAAGCAGGCATAATATACATTTAGCCATTTCAGACAAAATTACTAAATTATTGGCAGTTTCAATAAAGTGAAATCCATGTAGTGATGGGCTCAGGCGACTGATTACCTGAAAGTTGAAAATAATTTTCCGGAACAGTTCCACCTTCACTGCTCATAATTCAAAGGAGGATTTTCCATGAGTACACAATCGCTTCGTTTCAGTCCTGAACACAGCACTCCTCATGATGTCACACTTTTAAATGCCTCTTCCTCCCGCTATGAAGGCGACTGGCCCAGTATTCCGCACTCTCATGCATTTACAGAATTATTCTATGTGCGCGACGGACAGGGGGAATTTCTGATTGAGGACAATATTTTTCCTATATCAAAGGATGATCTGATCATTGTAAATCCACATATCAATCATACGGAAATCTCCAGAGGCAGTCCGCCCCTCAGTTATTTCACGGTAGGCGTAGACGGACTGAGTTTTTCATTTAATGACCATAAAGAATATCGCATTTTCAACTGCCGGGAGAAAAAAACGGACTTACTGTTTTATTTTAACTCTCTTTTTCAGGAACTGGATAAGCAGTCCGAAGGATATGAACAGATCTGCAAACATATGCTGGATATTCTGATCCTGCAGCTCCGCCGAATCACAGATTCACCATTTGATCTGATCACTGCTCAGCATCCCAGCAAAGAATGTGCTTCTGTCAAACGATATCTTGATTCTAATTATGGAGAAAACATTACTCTTGACCATCTTTCAGCCCTCAGTCATCTGAATAAGTATTATCTGAGTCATGAATTTACAAAGTATTACGGTATTTCTCCTATCAGTTATTTAAATCGAAAGCGAATTGAAGTGTGTAAAGAATTACTGGAAAATACCGATTACGGTATTTCAGATATCGCACATCTGGCAGGATTTTCCTCTCAGAGCTATCTCTCCCAGAGTTTCCGCAAATCCTGTGGAATGACTGCCGGAAATTACCGCAAACTTAAGAAAAAAAGAAAGGAAGCAATGTGAAACCATGCAATTTACATTTCCAGATTACTATAAAGAATTTTCCTGCATTGCAGGAGCCTGTCCGGATACCTGCTGTGCGGGCTGGCAGATTGTCATAGATGAGAAAACGCTGAAAAAATATCAGCATTTTAAAGGACCTTTCCGTAATCGCCTCCACAATGATATCGACTGGAAAGAACAGGTTTTCCGTCAGTATAACCGCCGCTGTGCATTCCTGAATGAAGAAAATCTGTGTGACATTTACACAGAAGCAGGGCCGAAAATGTTCTGCGATACCTGCCGGAATTACCCAAGGCATATTGAAGAATTTGAAGGTCTGAGAGAAATCTCCCTGTCTCTCTCCTGTCCGGAAGCAGCAAGGATTCTGCTCTCTCAAAAAGAAAAAGTACGTTTTTTTACACGGGAAAAAGAAACACGGAAAGAAGTTTATGATGACTTTGATTACCTGCTGTTTACTGCACTGATGGATACCAGAGATCTGCTGATTGCAATTGTTCAGGACAGAAGTATTCCTATGCAGAAGCGCCTGTGGAAAGTGCTTGCGGTCGCTCATGATTTTCAGTTGTGTGTGAATAAGAATGAGCTTTTCAAGTGGGAAGATATCAGAAAGCGACATGAAAATTCCGGTTATGGAGAAGTATTCTGTAAAAAAGTTCAGAATAGAATTTATACGGCCAATGCAACATTCCAATTGGGAACATCTGATATAAAAGCATCTGATAAAAAAACATCCAACATAAAAACTTCTGACACAAAGTCATCCGGCACGGAAGCATTTGAAAAAATATCTGACAGAAAGAAAATTTTATTTCAGAAAATGTGGCAGACCATTGTTCCGAAAATGGAAGTCCTTCGTCCTGGATGGAGAGAATTTCTGGATGGATGCCTGAAGCCACTATATACTGTTTCTGATTCAGCTTATCAGACTGCCGGGAAAGAATTTGAGTCTCATTATCCGGACTGGCAGATTCAGGAAGAGCAGCTTTTAGTATACTGGATTTACACATACTTCTGCGGTGCTGTCTATGATGATGAGATTTTTGCAAAAATCAAAATGGCTGTTGTCTGTACACTCTTTATCCATGAACTGGATACCGGACTGTGTCTGAAAAACAACTGCCGGTTTGACCTTCAGGATCAGATTCAGATCTGTTATCAGTTTTCCAGAGAACTGGAACACTCAGATCTTAACCTGAATAAATTTGAAGAACTGATGTCAGAAGATAAGATTTTCTCTTTCGAAAATCTGCTTCAGATATGCTGATATTTTGACACTCTCCGGGCAAGTTCCTCCACTGCTTATTGCTTTTCGCAAGTGAAACAGGGGAGTTACCTGATTTGGTTAAAAAATAAAAACCTTGCTGCATAGGAAAATTTCTTTCATGCAACAAGGTTTTCATTTTTATCAGTCTGTAATACCTGCTTTCTTTTTTGAATCTTCTCTGACCATATCCCGCAGCTCTTTCATATATTCTGAAAAACTGCATTCTTTTGTTCCATATGTCATCTGAAGATCATATTCCAGTGGAATCCAGGTCGAAAGGTCAGCTTCATTATGCTGGATGAGTGCTTCCAGTTTATCCAGAGCCTTATAAATCTTAGCCTCCAGTGTTTCCAGAGCTTCCATCTCTGCGAAAAGATCTTTTAAATCTGTTTTATAAGGTTCCGGCAGTGTATCCAGCAGTTGATCCATTACATGGCTTTCATGATCGGAATCTGCATCTGTTTTTTCAAACGCCGGAATGTCTCCTGTGATCGCTTCTCCCATATCATGAAACATACACATCCGGATCACCTTATCAATATCTGCCTCCGGAAATTCATCCTGCATAAAATAAGCCATCATGGTAAGCCGCCAGCTATGCTCTGCCACACTCTCATGCCTGCCGGAAGAAGTATAGGAATGTCTGGTATTACATTTTAATCGCTCTGCTACCTTAAGAAAATCCAGAAATGCTCTGCTGTCCATCTTGTTCTCTCCTGTTTTATCTCTCTTATTCTTCTGTTATATTATCGTAACTGTTCCTCAGTCTACTCCTTCTGGATGATACGAAACAGTTATATTTTCTCTTTACCTTTAACGGTCTTTCCGGTTGATTTCATTCCCAAGATTCCGATGATCAATTTCTAAGCTAACGCCAGCAGGTCTTTCCCTTCTTTCAATCTTTCATAAAACTGTGCATAGAAATCCTGGTTCTGGTCATAAGGCTTCAGGTAGAACCTGTTTACCACAAAGAGGTTCAGATTCCTGATCAAATCTGCATCTTCGGCATTATACAGAACTTCCTGCACATCCAGCAGGAAATAATGCCAGTCATTGACGAATTTCTCATAGTTTTTCAGATCCGGTGTGTCGATCCATTTTTTTACTTTGATCTTACTGCGGTTTGTTTTTGGACATTCATGGATCTGGAGAATATATTTGAAACCACCGTCTTCATAAAATCTTCCCAGTGGAAACAGTCTGCAGAATCCCGGTCTTATAGCATGGATGCTGCAGCGTCCTTCTCTGTTGAGAAATACGCACTGTTCCTTTGCTCCGGTCATGCGAAGGTGCGGAAGGATGTTGCCGTCCGATACTCCGAGTTCCAGACATTCCTGTAAAAGCTGTTCCACAGGTTTTTTCAGACCCGTTGAAAGTCTGTGTACATCAAATGGGTCTAAGATTACAGAATCACCCATTCCCTGACAGCAGTCACAGCAGCCTTCGCAGTCGTGACAGTCTGCTTTTACCATGTCATTAGAATCATATAATCTGCCATCTGAAATTTCTTCCAGTGTTTGTTCTCTGCGCATTAAAATGCCTCCAGTCCGCTGACTCCCCAGTCAGAAGCAAGGTCTTTCATTCCTTCGAGCACTTCTTCTCTGGAATATCCATTGTCATCCAGGAAATCTCCATCCATATCGTTCAAATACAGGTAAAAGGTCAGTGCCAGTTCCAGATAATCAACGTCATCTTCTACCATGCCTTCATAGAGTTCGTTTTCTGCTTCATTGATTTTTCCTTCTTCTGCCAGTTTCATAATGGAGGCAAAAAGTCTGTCTGCTTCTGTGTAATCTTCTTCTTTTTCAGGGAGTGTATACGCCGGCTGCTGTTCATGAAGCAGAAGCTTCGCGATTAATCTTCCTACATCCTGAATGTTTCTTATCATGTGGTCGTCCTGTACTGCCATCTCTGTTCCATCCTTTCAAAAATAATTTATCAGTAATAATTATCAGTCAAGTTTAAAACCGGCCAGCGCCTGTGCAAACGCATTATTTACCGGCTCTTTTGCCTCTTTTTGTTGCTGTCTCATGTATTTCTGGACATCGCGTTTGTTGACTCCTGCACCTTCTTTTTCTCGTCTTGCCTGGAAAGCAGAAAGTTTTTCTTTATATCCGCAGGCACAGATAAAGGTTTCCTCTTTGCCTTTGACGTACATTTCCATACGTTTGTGGCATTTCGGACAGCGGGCGTTGGTTGTTCTGGAGACTGTTTCTCTGTATCCACATTCTCTGTCCTGACATACCAGCATCTTTGCATTCTTTCCGTTCACGGCAAGTAATTTCTTGCCGCAGTTCGGACAGATTTTATTTGTGAGATTGTCATGGCGGAAAGTTCCCTGTCCGGTTTTGATCTCATCGACAATATCACAGGTATAGTTTCTGATCTCCTTCAGGAAGGTTTCCTGTTTCATTTTTCCTTTTGCGATATTTCCAAGTTTCATTTCCCAGTCTGCTGTCAGTTCCGGTTTGCGCAGTTCTTCCGGTACCAGTTCCAGAAGCTGTTTTGCTTTGGAAGTCAGATGGATTTCATTTCCTTTTTTCTCCATCAGGAAACTGTTGAAAAGTTTCTCAATAATATCAGCTCTTGTCGCAACTGTGCCAAGACCACCTGTCTCGCCAAGAGTCTTGACTGCTTTTGCGTCATGGCTTTCCATAAAGCGTACCGGATTCTCCATGGCTGCAAGCAGGGTCGCCTCCGTAAATCTTGCAGGCGGTTTTGTTTTTCCTGTGTTTACAGTTACGTTGTCTATATGCAGCTTCTCACCCATTTTCATCTGTGGAAGTTTCTGATCTTTTAAACTCCGGGCATTATCATTATCTGCATCGTCTTCGTCTACATCTTCTGTTTCCGTATTTTCGTACACTTCTTTCCATCCGGCACTTTTCACCACTTTACCGCTGGCTGCAAAACATTCACCTGCTGCCGTTCCTTCCATGCTTACCTGTTCGTAAATAAACGGCGGATACAGTACGCTCAGGAATCTGCGGACTACCATATCATAAATTTTACGTTCTTCATTTGTCATATGCTCAAGCTGTACAAACTGCTCTGTGGGAATGATCGCATGATGATCACTGACCTTTTTATCGTCCACAAAGCTTCCGTTTGCGCGAACCGACTGATTGAGCAGGGCACCTGCCAGTTTCCTGTAAGGACCCACTGCGCAGGCTTTCAGTCTCTCTTTGATCGTCGGAACAATGTCTTTGCCAATATATCTGGAATCTGTTCTCGGGTAGGTAAGCACTTTATGATTCTCATACAGACGCTGCATGATGTTTAATGTCTGCTTCGCAGAATATCCATATCTCTGGTTTGCTTCTCTCTGCAAAGTAGTCAGGTCATATAAGCCCGGTGCAAAGGATTTCTTCTCTTTGCTTGTCACAGAAGTGATT
>UMKZ01039320.1_pt1 | contig 12605 bp, 9 predicted proteins | sample 1966441 | NCBI WGS metagenome assembly UMKZ01 (sample SAMEA4836189, study PRJEB28245) | human gut metagenome | biome: gut microbiome; material: fecal sample | place: Denmark | collected 2008
CGCAAGTTCAATAACCTAAAATCCACATTCTGCCTGTGGGATAGCCTCGTTGTGGTCGTTGAGGTAGAGCAGAGGGGCGGGACGATAGGCAGGGCTCGCCAACGACTCGTGCTCTTGGCGGAAGCGCGTACTGATGCCCCCGATATTGAGCATGGTGTGGAAGGCGGAACGGCTGCTCTGTGCCTGCTTGTGGCGGTTGGCGGAGAGGGCCTGTGCCACGGCTGGCTCCTGATGCTGGAAGCTCTGCGATGTCCATACCAGGAAGGGCACATGCAACTCGTACTCCGAAGCTCGGGGCGAAGCATGAAGGAAGAGCTTGTGACTGTCGTCGAAGATGTTCTCGCCATGGTCGCTCGTATAGAGCATGGCGCTCATGCCTCCGTGTGCTCTCAGGCGCTCTATCACCCCACTGAGCACAAGGTCGGTATAGCGGATGGTATTGTCGTAGGCGTTGATGAGGTCGGGACGGTTCTCCTTCTTGGCCTCGCAATGCGTGTCGGGCTGGAAATGCGCCATCTGTCGGGGATAGCGGTCCATGTAGTTGAAGTGAGAGCCATAGGTGTGGAGCACGATGAACTCCTTCTTGCGTTTCCGGGCCAGTATCTTGTCGAGGATGGGCAGCAGGTCGGCGTCATAGTAGTTGCCGTCCTTGCCCGGGGCTTCGGCCAGCTCACGTCCAGCTGGGTTGGCATCGCCCGTCTTGAGGAAGAGCCACTGGTCGGCCTGTTCGCCCAGGAAGTCGATGAACGAGTGGTTGGGGCGCTGATTGCTCAGAAACACGGTGTGGAAGCCTGCCTCACGGAAGGCCTGCAGGATGCCTTTCTCGTGGAAGAGGCGCTCGAAGTCGGAGGCCGAAGCCTGCGAGAGGAGCATGGGCACACTCTTGTGGGTGGTGTTCGACTGGGTGGTGATATCACTGAACGTCACCAGTCCCGGGGTCTTGCTGAGCCGTGGATTGGTGTCGCGCTGATAACCATAGAGACTGAAGTTCATGGCTCGTGCCGTCTCGCCTATCACCATGACGTAGACCTCGCAGGAGTCCTCGGGATGGGACGGCCTGGCATCGAAGCGGAAACGGGCAGATGCCTCCTTGTAGTGGATGGAGGCGTTGTTGCGCTTAACGGCAAGGTAGAGGTTATAGAACACATTGACGGGGTAGAGGTCGTTGAGCACGCTGTATTGTGGGGCGTGATGGTCGTCGAGCTGTGTGTTGTCGGAGGGACGGGAGAGACAGGCCGTGGCAACAAGGATGCATCCCACGATGGCCAAGGCTGAAGCCCACAGGGCATATCGCTTTCTGAGGGCAGAGGACAGCACGGGTGCCTTCTTGCTCCGTATGGACACCACGCCCAGGATGAGCAGGGGCAGATAGAGGATGAAGACACTCGCCACGCCAGGAATGAGGTTGTCGAGCAACTCCATGGCCTCGCCAGGATTGGTGGTTACGAGATTGAGGAACATATCCACGGCTATGACGCCCTTGCCGAAGAGATAGAGCAACACAATCTGGAAAGCCGCAAAGAAGATGATGGGGAAGAGCCACCACACCATCTTGCCCGGTTTGCGAGAGATGCTCATCAGAGCCATGTAGACACCAAAGGGCAGCACGGTGTTGGCAAGGGCTGCCCATGTGCTGAAGTGCTCGGTGAAACAAAGGGCCACATTGGGCACGGTAAGCGCGATGACGGCATACCAGTATATGATTTTGTTGAATGATTTCATGTTGTGTGTTGTTTTCTTTTAGAACGCCTCGTTGATATTGAAGAGGAATCCTCTCTGTCCGCCCTTGCCGAAACCATAGTCGAGACGCACGTTGACGTTCTTCTTGAATTCCCATCGATAGCCCACACCATAGTTGGGCAGGATGTGACGGCTTCTCATCTGGCTGAACTTGGGGAAGACGGTTCCTGCACCTATCCAGGCCGTGAGCGAGTTGCGTTTCCACACGTGCTGGCGAAGTTCGACAGTGGCTTCTATCATGTGCTTGTCGCGATATCTTCCCTCGTAATATCCGCGCAGGGCATTGCTGCCTCCTGTCTGTGCCATCATGCCCCACGAGGGATTGCCAAAGTTGAGTGTGGAACGAAGGTCCTCGGCCAGTACGGCTCCTCGCCAGGGTTGCTGGTAGGCGTTGAGCTGGAGCTCGGTGGTGCTGAAGGCATAGTCGTTGCCCATGAAGCGCGGACGGAACATCTGGGTGAGGTTCACGTAATAACCCCGGTGGGGATAGGTGAGGTTGTCACGGTTGTCGAACATGAAGGTGAATCCCACGCCATAGTTGTCGGTATGTCGGTCCATTCCCGCCAAGAGCTCGGGGCGCTCGATGTCCTTGCCGATGATGTAGTCGTAGGCCACGGAAGGACCGAGGAAGAGGTTGCTGCCAAGGTTCCACAGGAAGCTTCCCTTCACGTGCACCTGCCATCGCTTCATGTCGCTCTTGTTGTCGTCGTTGTCGCCCATGTCGTATCCCATTCCCCAGAACTTGCAGGGGAAGGAATAGAAGTAGAGTGTGTAGACAGCACGGTAACGGTCGTGGGGGAAGATGTGGGTTCCGCGCACACCGAGCAGATAGAAGCCCACCGTGCTGACATCGCCAAAGAGCGACACATTGGAGGGGAGGAGGAGCGTGTCGGCTGGGTCGGAGCGATAGATGCCTGCTGCCACTAAGCCTAAGCCCAACTTGGTGTCGGTGGCATAGTGTGGCCCTCCGATAATGCTGAAGTCGAACCGCTTGTCGTTCTTCTTGTTGGCATCGTTGAAGTAGTCGAGAAAACGGGTGATGAGCGATTTCTTCTTCTCGTCCGCCTTCTTCACTTCCGCCTTCTCGTCCACATTTTCGTCCACCTTTTTTTCTATTTTTACCTCTTTTTTTTCCATCCCGGTATGTGGCATGAAGGTAGAGTCAGCCTCTCCTGCCATACAAAGAGTAGGCAAGAGAAGGCATGTAAGGCATGAGAGTAGAAGCTGCTTCATGTGTTATATATATAATAATGTGTAGGGGTGTCTGTATGTGATAAATAGTTAGTATACGAGTGCCACGTTGTCTATCCAGAGTGTGTTGCCAGGCGTTCCGATATAGGCTCCGCCGTGACTGGAAGAGAACTGCAGGATGAGGTGGGTAGGGGTCTCGTTGGCCGAAGCCCAACCTGTCTCCTTGATGATGACGCTCTTGCCCTTGCTGTTGCGGGCATAGTCGGTAGAGCGCAGTCCCATGAGCGAGGCGTCATAGCCTGCCATGTGTCGGATGTCGCCATAGTGGATGGTGTAGGTGGCATCGTTCACCCATCCATTGGTGCTCTTGCTGTATTTCACCACCATGGTGCCCACACGCTTGGCCGTGATGTTGCCCTGGGCATCCTCGTGACGCTTCTGCAGATAGAGGATGGCGACAGCATAGTCGCGTCCTGCCACTTTCGATGCACTGCTGAAGCCGTTCTGCTTGATGCGGGTGGCTGAGTTGGGCAACAGGGTCTTATAGTCGAAACGCACCGCCTTGGGACGATGGGTGAAAGGAATGCCCCAGTTGATGGCCTTAGGACCGTCCTTGGTTCCGGTGATGGGTTCGCGCACGTCGCCCAGGAAGAGCGAGCCTGCTGCAAGCACCTTGATATTGATGAGTCCCAATACCTTCACCTTCTCGATATGGGTGACGAGCTTGGCACAATGGCCGTTCTCGTGCTTGTCGCGATATACCGAGTTGTTGGTCTTATAGATACCAGACACGTGGGCAAGCACATTGGAGGTTCCCCAGGGCGAGCCGCCCTTGTTGGTGTAGGGGGTATTGCCATTGATGGTCATCGACGGACCTACGGCATAAACCACCTTCTTGTTTCCACCTATGATACCTGATTCCTTGATGTTTCTGATAACCCAATTATCCATGTTTCCATACTTGATGGGTACAATCTTTTCGGCACTTTGCGCTCCCATCGTGCAGGCGAGGCAAAGTGACATTGTCATGCTTAAAATACGATGTTTCATTTCTGTTATAATAAAAAGTGGTTGCAAAGTTAGGAAAATATTTGTATCGTTATAGTTTTCTTACTGTATAATTATAGTTATTTAAAGATTATTTTATAAAAATTAAAACTGACGGATGTGGAAAGGTGTAGAGATGTTAGAGCCAATGAGACAAAAATATGCCCAGAGCCAACGATGACGAATGGTTCTGGGCATCATGTATATGGGTTTCAACTTCTTTAAACTTAGAAGCGGCGATGTCCGCCTCCTGGAGGTGGTCCCATGGGAGGTCGTCCGCCATTGAAGGGGCGTCCGCCGAAGTCGGGTCGTCCGCCATACCTCATCGTCTCGCGTGCCTGCTTGCCTCCGATGATATTCAGTCGGTAGATGACGTGGAGCATGGCATAAGAGTTGATGCTGTTGTACTCGGTATCGGTACGGGCCATGGCAGTAAGGGCACGGCTCAAGGTGCTCTGCTGGTGCAGCAGGTCGTAGAACTGGATCATCACGGTGAGGGGTTTGCCCTTGAGGAAGCCTTGCGAGAGTTGGGCGTTCCATACCAGTTCGTTGGTGTTCATCGACTTGTCGCTGTATCCTCGTCGGCTGCTCTGGCTCAGGTCTGTGCTCAGGCTCATGCCCCAGGGCATGGTGGCTGTGATGCTCGGTCCGTAAGAGAACTGCCAGGTGTTCATGTTGCTCGATGCCTGAAGCTTGTTGCGGGCATGGTTGTAGTTGAGGGTTCCGTTGAGGTTGACCTCAAGCCAGTTGTTGCGATAGCCCATGGCGATTCGCTCGCCCACCTGTGTCTGCTTGGTGGTGTTCTTCTGCGAGGTCTTCCCGTCGAGGCTCAGATAGCCCACGGCATTGGTATAGGCGAGGGTGGTGAAGGTGTTGATGTTCCATACGCCAGCGCTGTCGATGGCTGTATTGAACATGAAGGCGCCTCGTGCGTTCCAGTTGCCGTTGATGTTTTCGGGTTGTGTGGTTCGCCCACCGGTCTTGTCGTCGTAGGTCACCATGTCGCTGATGCTGTTGCGTGTCATTGAGAAGTTGACGAAGGTCATCAGGGCTCGCTGGTGCTTCTCTATATAGTCGTTGTAGAAGAGTCGGAAGTTGTGGGTGAACGATGGCTTCAGTCCCGGATTTCCCTTCTTGATGTTGAGCGGATTGCTGTCGTCGGTGATGTCGAGCAGGTCGGTCATGGAGGGTTGCGAGGTGGTTCCGCGATAGTTGACGCGCAGGTTGCTCACCTTGCTGAAACGATAACGGAAGTCGAGGGCTGGTGAGAAGTTGGTGACGTTGCGTGTCGTTTCGATGTGCTGCCCCATATAGTCGTAGATGAAGTTCGACCTCTGTGGCTGGAGCATAGCTCCGAAGCTGAGGTTGTACTTTGGTCGGACGAATCGCATCATGAGCTGCATCTCGTGAATGTAGTTCTTGTACTCGGAGAATCGGCTCTGGTCGCTGTCGAAATACTCGTCGAGAGGCGAGCGAAGAGTGCCCAAGTAGTTGCCCCATCCACGATACTCGGGAGTGATGGAAGCCCACTGGTTTGCCTCCTCATCGCTGAAGTCGGAGAAGTTGTAGGTGGAACGGTCGGTCTTCGAGTATTTGTAGGTGAACTTATAGCTCAGTTGCAGGAAGGTGGCACGCCAGAGCGGCTCGCTATAGGTGGCCTGCAGAGAGTAGCTGTAGTTGCGGGTAGGCGTCACGTTGTAACGATAAGTGTTGTAGTGGTCGGTCTCGTTGCCGTTGGCCACATCTACAAGGTACATGTAGGCATTGGTGAGTGAGAGGCTGTTGGCATCGGTCTTGCCGTAGCTGGCATCGGTGCGCACGGTGATGTTGCGTCCCATGGCGCTGAGTCGGCGATTGTACTGCAACATGCCTCTCAGATTTTCAGACTCGCTATAGCTGATGCTGCTCGACGACTGCAGGTTGACGAGAGCTCCAGCCTGCTGCAACAGACTCTTGCTTAGGCTTACGTCCTCAAGTCCCAGCTCGGCACGTGCTGCGTCCTCGAGCGGGTCGTTGGTGATCTGGTAAGGATCGGCATTAAACTGTGCCGACAAGCTTCGTGCCAGTGCATCGCTGCTTTTGATGGTGAACGATGGACGGAACATGATATTGGTCATCGTGTCGGGGGTCCATTCCAGGCGGAAACGTCCGTCCCAGCTGTTGCTGCGCGAGAAGTTCTTGGCACGGCTGTTCGAGAAAGACGAGTTCTGGCTCACGAAGTTCTCGGAAGCCACCGTGCTGCTGATGTCTCCATCGCTGTGGTTCCATCTCAGCGAGGCGTCCATCTTGAGCTTGTCCTTGTTCTCGTAGTTGTAGTTCAGACCCAGCATCTTCGAGGCGTTGAGTCCCTGCTTGTTGAATCCCCATCCGCCAGGGCCTCCACCTCCGGGGAATCCCATGTCGTTGGTGTTGTTGGCTGATGCGAACATCATGAGTCGGTTGCGGTCGTTGAAATAAGCCGCCATGCCTCTTTCGCTGTATCGTTGCTTGGTGCCCATGCTGAGGTCCATGTTGGTGATGAGTCCCTTGTTCATGCCTCTCTTGACGCCGAAATCGAGCACGGTTTCCTCTTCTCCGTCGTCGATGCCCGTCACCTTAGCCAGGTCGCTCTTCTCGTCGTAGGCCTTGATCTTGTCGATGATGCTGGTGGGCAGGTTCTTCAGGGCCGTCTTGGTGTCGCCGGTCATGAACTCCTTGCCGTCTACAAGGATCTTCTTTACTTCCTTTCCGTTGATTTTGATGCTTCCGTCGTCGCTCACCTCAGCACCAGGCAGGCGCTTCACGAGCTCTTCGATGGTGGAGCCTTCGGGTGTGCGATAAGCCGCAGAGTTGTACACGAAGGTGTCTTCCTTGAGCACCACTTTCTTGGCCATGGCCGTGACGGTGGCGGCCTTGAGCATGATGGCCTCTGCGTTGATGTTTATCTTGCCCATGGCGAGATCTTTGCCCTGGGTCATCATGATGCGCCTTACGGTGGGCTTGTATCCTACGCTGGTTATCTTGAGCAGATAACTGCCGTCTTCGGGAGCCTGAAGGCTGAAGAGTCCATTCTCGTCGCTGATGGCGCCTGAGATATAAGTGCTGTCCGCGCGTAGCAGTTGTACGGTCGATGCCTCGACAGGGTCGTTGGTTCCCTTGTCGATAATGGCACCCGTGATGAGGTGTTGCTGTGCCTGCATCATCATGGCGATGAATAGCAGGAGCAGGGTGAGTACTGATTTTCTCATTTCTGTATTTTATAGGTTTTTTTGTTCGCTTGATAGTTTAGACGCATCCTTTGTGATAAGGTTTAGTCTAAAATGTGTGAAAAGAATGCTAAAAGTGTGTTCTTTTGCATCAAAATGCAGAAAAATACGTACCTTTGCACGCAAGAATTACATTATTTATAATATATTGATAAATTTATGAGTCAGAGAGTCATCATTTCTACCAATCTCGAAAGTGAGATAGCCGAAGCCTTGGCAGAGTGCGAGCACGACAAGATTTTTGTGCTTACCGACGAAACCACAGTTGTCAAGTGCTGGCCTGTTGTGAAAAATTATTTCTCGCTCAAGGATGCGAAGGTCATTACCATTGGTGCTACCGATACGCACAAAGACCTCGACACGATGGTACACGTATGGAAGTCGTTGGGCGAGGGCGGTGCATCGCGCCATTCGTGCATGATAAACCTGGGTGGTGGAATGGTTACCGACTTGGGTGGCTTTGCCGCAGCAACTTTCAAGCGTGGCATCAACTTCATCAATATCCCCACTACGCTCCTCTCGATGGTGGATGCTTCGGTGGGAGGAAAGACGGGCATCAACTTCGGTGGACTGAAGAACGAGATAGGCGTGTTCTGCGACTCCAAGTTTGTCATTCTCGATACTGAGTTCCTGCGCACGCTCGATGCCGAGAACATCTGTTCGGGCTATGCCGAGATGCTGAAGCATGGTTTGATTTCGGACGAAAAGATGTGGGCGGAGTTGGTTGGCTTCGACCTGGCTCATCCCGACTTGCAGCAGTTGCAACGCATGGTGGGCGATAGCGTGGCGGTAAAGGAGCGCATCGTAGAGCAGGATCCTCATGAACACGGCATCCGCAAGGCGCTCAACTTGGGACATACTTTCGGTCATGCCTTTGAAAGCTGGGCACTGAAACGCAAGCCTGTTCTGCACGGCTATGCTGTGGCGTTCGGTCTGATTCCGGAACTCTATCTGAGTGTGATGAAGACGGGATTCCCAACGGAGAAGATGCGACAGACGGTGAACTTCATCAAGGAGTACTATGGCTCGCTTCCTATCACCTGCGATGACTACGACGAACTGATAGAACTGATGCGCCATGACAAGAAAAATCAGGATGGCATCATCAACTTTACCTTGTTGGGTGGAATCGGTGATATTCGCATCAACCAAAGTGCCACCATCGACGAAATCAAAGAGGCTTTCGACTTCTTCCGTGAAGGATAAAGCCAAAGCGTTATAAAGCACAATAAGTTTTGAGCTTTGAATATTGAGCATTATGAGAGTTATTTGTTTTCTCATAATGATTCAATGTTCAAAGCTCAATTTTTTTATGCGTAATGCTCAAGCTCATGTCTTAAGGCGTAAAAAATCAAAATTTTTCACGCCTTGGCTTGACAAATTTATTTGTTGCCGTACATGTTCTCGTAATATTTCTGATAGTCGCCAGAGGTTACATTGTCCATCCATTCCTGGTTGTCGAGATACCATTTCACGGTTTTCTCGATGCCCTCTTCGAACTGCAGACTTGGTTCCCAACCCAATTCGCGCTGCAATTTGCGTGAATCGATGGCGTAACGCATGTCGTGGCCCTTTCGGTCGGTGACGTAAGTGATGAGGTCGAGGTCTTCGCCCTCCTTGCGACCGAGAAGACGGTCTACGGTCTTGATAACCACCTTGATGATGTCAATGTTTTTCCACTCGTTGAAACCTCCGATATTATAGGTCTCAGCCACCTTTCCTTCGTGGAAGATGACATCGATGGCACGGGCATGGTCAACCACGTAGAGCCAGTCGCGCACGTTCTCACCCTTGCCATAGACGGGCAGAGGCTTGCGATGGCGTATGTTGTTGATGAAGAGAGGGATGAGCTTCTCTGGGAACTGGTAAGGACCATAGTTGTTGGAGCAGTTGGTCACGATGGTAGGCATGCCGTAAGTATCGTGGAAAGCACGTACAAAGTGGTCGCTGCTGGCCTTGGAAGCCGAGTAGGGAGAATGGGGATTGTACTTGGTGGTTTCTACGAAGAACTCCTCGCCATAAGCCTCGTGGTTCTTGCCACTTGATGCCTTGGTGGAGAATGGTGCTGCCACGCCCTCGGGATGTGTCATCTGCAAGGCGCCATACACCTCGTCGGTAGAAATGTGGTAGAAGCGCTTGCCCTCATAGCCTTCGGGCAGACTCTCCCAGTAGGTCTTTGCTGCCTGCAGGAGCGAGAGTGTTCCCATCACGTTGGTCTGTGCAAAGGTGAATGGATCCTTGATAGAGCGGTCTACGTGGCTTTCTGCAGCCAGATGGATAATGCCGTCTACCTGATAGTCGTTCATCAACTTGAGCATCAGCTCGAAGTCGCAGATGTCGCCCTTCACAAAGGTGTAGTTGGGCTTGTCCTCGATGTCCTTGAGGTTGGCCAGATTGCCTGCATAAGTCAGCTTGTCGAGGTTGATGATGTGATACTCGGGATATTTGTTCACGAACAGACGGACAACGTGGGAGCCGATAAATCCGGCGCCGCCTGTGATGATGATATTTCGCTTCATTATATTTATTATTTAAAATGTTACTTAAGGAGGTTTGCAATGCACTGCTGTAACGAGTCAATCCAGTAGGGCACTTTCACGCCGAAGGTTTCCTTGATGGTTCGCTTGTCGAGCACGGAGTAGGCAGGACGGGTCACTGGCGAAGGATATTCCGAGCTGTAGCAGGGCTGTATGTCGCACTGTGTGTGTCCGGCTATGCGGGCTATCATCTGTGTGAAGTCGTACCAGGAGCACACTCCCTCGTTAGAGAAATGATAGATGCCGGTGTATTTGCTCTTGTCGTCGGCCGACTTTATCTTGTCTATGACAGTGAGGATGGCGTTGGCCAGGTCGAGAGCATAGGTCGGAGTTCCGCACTGGTCGAACACTACCTTCAACTGTGGCTTTGTGGCAGTGAGGTTGAGCATTGTCTTGCAGAAGTTCTTGCCAAACTCAGAGTAGAGCCATGCGGTGCGGATGATGACATACTGGCAACCGCTTGCCATGATTTTCTGTTCGCCGTGAAGCTTGGTTGTACCATATACGCCTGTAGGAGTTCCCTTCTGCTGGGGTCCGCAAGGTACATTGTATGGTTCCTTGCCAAAGACGTAGTCGGTGGAAATCTGCACGAGCAGTCCGCCTGTCTCCTTCATTGCCAAGGCAAGGTTCTCTGGAGCATCGGCATTCAGTTTCTCTGCAAGTGCTGCCAACTTCTCGTCGTTTTCGCAGGCATCCACATTGGTCCATGCCGCACAGTTGATGATGGCATCTATGTGGTTCTCGCTCACCATCTTGCGTATGGCGTCCATGTCTGTAATGTCGAGGTAAGTGGTTTCCACGCCTTCCACCTGGTTCACGTCGGTGAAGAGATAGTGGTCTGTGGTGTTCTTGCTCACGATTCTCATCTCGTTGCCGAGCTGTCCGTTGGCTCCTGTCACTAATATATTCATTTTCTTTTTTTTTGTTTTGTTGTTGTTTTTTGCTCTGCAAAAATACTACTTTCTGTTGATACAGCCAAGACTTCATTGCTAAAGTTTACTAATGCTCTCTTAATGAGCTATAAAAACAGAGCCCCCGCAGACTTTCCTTGATGTGGGGAAGAGTCTGCGGGGGCATCTCTATGAATAAGCGACAGGCTCTACTGAAAATGCCTGTCATGGGCCATCGTTAAAGCTTAGAGCTTGAACTTGTAACCCAAAGTGATCTGGAATACAGAGTTGCGGTCAGAACCACGATCCGCAATTTTTGATACACCGATATTGTAACGCGCATCGAGACAAACGTTCATGTACTCGTAAGAAATTCCTACAGGAATAGAGAAATCAAAAGTCTTTATCTCTGCTCCTTCTGGTGCATATTTGTCGTAGTCGATACTGATGCCGTCAATTTTTACTTTATTGCTTACATTGAATGCAGGCTGAATACCAGCTTTCAGTGCCAGGCCTTTTGCAACATAGGCGTTTACCAAAATAGGGATATTCACATAGTTCATCTCCAATTTGGGGTCTCCTTCTGCGTCCTTAACTGAGGCTCCTTGCATAGAATAGAGAAGACCGGCGCTGATTCCTACCATGGGTGAAACGTGATATTCTCCCTCTATACCGCCAACGAAGCCTGCTTTGTAACCAGCTTCGTCTTCAGTAACGGAAGATACGTTCAAACCGACTTTAGGCTGAATAGTGATGTCGCCTGCAGAATACTGTGCGAATGCACCTACTGAAGACAGCACCATAGCTGCCATAACCAATAATTTTTTCATACTCTCTGAATTTATAAATTAATAATAATGTGTTGCACAAACTTACTAACAAGAATGTTTTGCTGTCCAATAGGATGTGTTTTAAACTTCTTATTCTTAGACGGGGGCAAAGGTATAATTATTTTTATTAAGATGCAAACAAATTTTATAGTATTTTTTATTCTATGGAAAAATAAGGTCAGTAATATAGAAATATATAATCGGTGGAGAAATTACATTAAGCTAAATGAACAGAACTAAACTTGCTTTGGAATAGCCATGGCGAGAAAAGTGTCATGAAATAAAAATTGTTACTCATAAATAAAAGCTCGATAAAGGGTATAAAAAAAGTATCTTAAAATAGTTTACAACTATCCTAAGATACTTTATCGAGTATCCAGCCCTTCTTTTGTCTCCTTGCTATGTTTTCATCTCACAGCAAGGAGCGAGAGGGTGGATGGGCTTATGAAAAGCCTGTTGTTCTGAGCTTAGAGCTTGAACTTGTAACCCAAAGTGATCTGGAATACAGAGTTGCAACCCTTAACATCTTTGTCTACCTTGGTGCAACCGATGTTGTAACGAGCGTCGAGGCAGATGTTCATGTACTCGTAAGAGATACCTACAGGTACAGAGAAGTCGAATGTATTAACATTTTCTGCATCGTCTTTTGCAACCATGAAACCTGGCTGAACACCAGCCTTCAATGCCAAACCATTGGCAACATAGAAGTTGGCAAGGATAGGGATGTTGAGGTAAGCTGGCTTCCACTTGACATCAACATTTTCTACTGACCACTTGCATCCCTGCTGAGAATAAAGAAGACCAGCGCTAACACCAATCAATGGAGAAACGTGATATTCTGCCTCGGCACCAACAGCCAAACCTGCCTTGTAGTCGCCGTCAACGTCGCCACCAACAGAAGCAATGCTCAAACCAATCTTAGGCTGAATAGTGATGTCGCCTGCTGAATACTGTGCAAAAGCACCTACTGAAGACAGCACCATGGCTGCCATAACCAATAATTTTTTCATACTCTCTGAAATTAAAAGTTAATAATAGTATGTTATGCAAATCTCCTTAATGGATAATCTGCCGTCTAATAGGATACAATAGTTCGTTAAAATTTGAGATAAAGGCTAAGCAGTT
>UMKZ01028618.1_pt1 | contig 12496 bp, 9 predicted proteins | sample 1966441 | NCBI WGS metagenome assembly UMKZ01 (sample SAMEA4836189, study PRJEB28245) | human gut metagenome | biome: gut microbiome; material: fecal sample | place: Denmark | collected 2008
AAACAAAGTATACTTTGTCCCCTTCTTTATATTTTGATACCATTTTCTATCCACCCAATCACATTATATACTAATAGAATCACTTCAACAATAAATCCAAATTCAGCATATCACAAACATATAGCAGACTGTAACATGAACATAGTCAATAAAATGAGAACTTTATTTCTTTTTAAATTGAATGCTAAGTACAATCTGTTCATCAAAATCAAAAAAGATTTTTGAAATCATATCATGAATATAAGCATATTTTTCTTCCTGTGTCATTTCAAAATATTTTGAATTGGATACAATGTCTAAAGAACTTAATTCTTTTAAGGCCACATTTCTTTCCTTCTCCAATTTTGCCATTGTAAATTTATATGTGTCAAAATCAACTACATTTTCTTTATAGGCATTGAACACTTCTTCTTTCTTTGATTCCAAAGATGATAAAATCTGTTCCTGTTTTTTATGTTTTTCAATAGTCTTGATTCTAAATTCTTCCAAGAATAAAGTTTCAAATATTTCTTTTTCTAAGAAGTTTTGATTTACTCTTTTATTACAGCTATCGCAATAATAATATCTATATATTCTACTAACACCTGAATTGTGCTTTATAGTACATACGTGTTGCATCATTTTCCCACATGAGCAATATACCAAATGATGAAAAGTATAAGTCTGTTTTTCTAGACTATGTACTTCTCTATGTGCTGCCATTTTAAGCAACTCATTATATTTATTTAAATTCATGATTGGCGGAACAAAATCGTCATAAGAAACTCCGTGAAATTCAAATACTCCTATATTCAATTTACGTATCAGCAATTCTTTTAGGTGTCTCCAAGATTTACGATATCCATATTTAGCAAACACCATCTTGCTTATATCTTTTAAACTATACCCCTCTATATAACAATCCGTCATATAATTGATAATTTCAGCTTCATCTTCATTTATTACTAGTTTTCCATCCTCTGTTTTATTCCAACCATATGGTGCTTTCCCTCCACATGGGTATTTTCCACTACGTACCATCTGTTCAAGCCCTGCAATGGTTCTTTCGCTGATGACCTCTCTTTCCCACTGACTTATCAACGATAATAGACCTACAAACATTCTTCCATTTGCTGATGTGATATCCAGTCTATCTACAACGGCAACTAAAGAACAGTTGTAATCCATCACCTGTTTTATTAGTTTATAAGTATCAACAACATTTCTGGTTAAACGATCTAACTTGAACGCAATAATTGTATGAATTTTTCCTTTTTTCATATCATCAAGCATTCTTGCCATTTCAGGGCGTTCTAAATTTTTGGCAGAATAACCATCATCTTTATAAATTTCAACTTCATCGTTTGGATAATACAAATCTATATACTTCTTACATTGTACCTCCTGATCGCCTAATCCGTATCCATTTCGTGCTTGGTCTAAAGTGGATACTCGTAAATACATAGCTATAATTCTCTTCATAAATTAATGTCCTCCTCAAAGAAAAAAATGTGTAGATGGCAGTACTGCCACCCACACATAATTATTGATGATTTGCTTTGTATTCATTTACATATCTATAGTAGGTGGCTTTCTTCATCTTTAGCTCTCGCATTAATTCTAACGAACCCAGCTCACCGTTTATTACCTTCTGGTAATGCTTTGCAAAATCCTTTGCCGACATTACACGCTTTCTACCATACTCTTCCCAATTACCATGTAATCTTTTTTCTTCGATTCCTTCTCGTTGTCTCTTCTCTCTTCTTTGCATTTCTGTTTCTGCCTGCATAGCATAAATTTCAATTATTACTTTATTGATTGTTTCAGTAATTAATTTATTCATCTTATCTGCTTCTTCAGGCAATTCAATCGTTGTTGTAGGAATATCAAGAATCATAACTCTAATCCCATGTTCTTCATAATACCTCAACTCATCACAAATAGCTTTTTTATTTCTTGCAAGTCGATCCAGTTCATAAATTACTAAAGTATCCCCTTCACGTAATACATCTTCTTTCAAAACTGTATAACGTGGACGATCGAATGTTTTCCCTGAGATTTTATCAACAAATACTTTTTGCAATGGATAATTGTGCTTTTCACAAAATGATTTGATTCCATCTACACCTCGATCTAAATTTTGTTCTTTTGTACTGACTCTATGATAACCATAAAACATAAATCTCACCTACATTCCTACAACTATTATAAAATAATAGTTCCGAAAAGTATACATTGTGAGACTATCAAAAATAATTGTTTTGCATAGTATCAAAAAGTATAAAAGATTTAAAAGGAGACTAGTATCACTTAATGAGACTGTTTTTAAAGTAGTAAATAAAGACCTAAATAATCTATCCCCAGAATTATTTCTATTATTTCTTCCTTTTAGAAAAAACGAGTTCCCAGTCAATATAATCCTTATTATTAAATGATTTTGGCTTATTTTTTATTTTTATGCCAGCCTCATAATTTTTATCTTTACCTTTAGAGTACAAAGTGAATTTTGGACATTTGCCATTCAAAAGAGATTTTATATCCTTTTCACTTAGTTCAATTTCATTTCCAAATACATTGACTTTTTTCTGTAATACAAATGAACATTGTGCTCTATCCTCTTTTTTGTGAGAATAAAAATCCCCATATTTCCCTTTTAATTTATAAATAGGTTTGCCACACCACGGACAACCACCATACTCCGTCCATTCACTGGACTTATCATACTGACTTAACGAATAGTTGGATAAATTATTAAAATAGTTATTCAAAAACGATTTTGTTTCTATCAATGCATCATCAATTGATAAATCCCCTTTATAAACTGATTTCAATGTTTTCTGCATTTCTACAGTCCTTGCGGGCGACATATCACAATGAACTTTCTGTAATGATTCAACCATGTATATTCCTTTAGGCTCAATCCTATACACATTTCGCTTTAAGGAAATATATCCAACATTTATAGCCTTTTCTATGATACCAGCACGTGTTGCTTCGGTCCCAATCTCACAACCATCAAGCAACGACTTATATTCATCATCAACCGACTCATTGTCCTTCTTAAAAGGGTGTGTAAGATAGTTTCCTAACGTCTCTACAGTATAATGACTTTGAGGAGACGTTTTCTTTTCTACTGGTGTAAAATCAGCAGGAATATGTTCCCCTATTCTTAAATTTGGCAAACTAACATCTTTGGCATCATCCATTTCATATTTCATCCACCCAAGTGACTTAAACATTTTTCCTTTTAACTGAATCGACTCAGGTTTATATCTTCCTACTTGTATCTCGATCACCGATTCAGTCACAACGCATTCTTCCTTTGTGAACACTGAGAAAAAGCGATTGTATATCGTCTTATAAACATTAGCTTCTTTCTCTGATAAGGAAGAAATATCTGCAACCTTTTCCGTTGGAGATAATGCGGAGTGAGATTCAATTTTAGAATCATCAAACACACGTTTAGTATCTTTATAAATCAATTCTCCATTCATATCATGAATTTGAATTAGATCCTTCACTTTGTCTTTCTCGTTTTCACTTAAAAACTCTGTATTGGTTCTTGGATATGTAACAAAGCCTTTTTCGTACAAGCTCTGAACAACTGCCAAGGTTTCAGCAGGCTTTAGTTTAAATTTCTTTCCACAATATCCTTGCAACTTGCTTAAAGAAAAAAGGCGAGGACTGTTCTTGACAGTATCTTTGGAAGAAACATCCACAACTCTGCCTCCAGTGGCATTATAATCATTGCATATAGACAAGGCATTGGCTTTGTCAGTAACATCAAATTTTATTTTTGAAACAAGTTCAATACCATCAACATTTGAAACCAACGAATAATACTTTTGAGGAATAAACTCATCTATAGACTTATCCCTCTCATATATAGCAATGACTATAGGACAAATAACACGTCCAATCGACATCATTTGATTTGCAATAGATGAAATGGATCTTGTTAAATTTATTCCAAGCACCCAATCAATATATGTTCGAGCAAGTCCTTCATAATACAAATTGTCATATTCAGAATCCAGCTTTCTCTCTTCCATTTGTTTAGTGATTGTCTGAGGAGTCTGATCTGGCAGCCACAAGCGAGTGATCTTCTTATAGGATTTTAATCCAGCTCTCAAAATAAGTCGAACAATAACCTCACCCTCACGGTCAGCGTCTCCTGCACAAATAATTTCATCGGTATCAGAATCATTTATAAGCTTGCATATAATATCAAATTGCTTTTTAACATCCTTCTTTAAATCAAATTCAAATGGATCAGGATAAAAAGGAAGATTCTCCCCCCAAGGAACTTTATGTCCAAAGTATGCATCCATATCTTTCAATTCCAGTAAATGCCCAAAAGCATATGTGACCGCAATTTCTCCGCTTGATAAATATCCATCATATTTATCACGAACTCCAAGGGCACTTGCAATCGTCCTACCTAAACTTGGCTTTTCTGCAATAATAACTTTCATTTACACCTCCAAAAATATAAAGATGGCAGCACTGCCACCTTTATTATCGTGATCTATCCATTTCCTTTTCATGTCCTACTGAACGATTCATTTCATCAATAGAAACTGTTTTTCCAGACATTTCTCGCATTTGTTGCAAAACACTTTTATTTTGTGATTTATCAACGCTTTTATTTTGACTCTGAACATTTTTTTCTTTTTTATATTGAATCAATCTTTCATTCCAACTATTTGCATGAGCAGGACTAACATATCTTACATCTATCCCATTGTTATTAAATGAATCTAAACAAGATACAATATGCATTGCGGATAGGCTGTCGCTTTTATTTCCACCCTTGCTAGGCATATAGGCAATGCCTTTAAACTTATATTTATCATTGAAGGATTTGATTCCATTGATTTTTGATTCGTTGAGATTACCATCAGAAATAAATGCATATTTAGCTAGGTTATGACCTGTTTCCTTCAACAAAGTCATGTAAGATAACATATCCATATTGGATTCAAATACCAGTAATTGTTTTTCGCATGATGGAACCAAATCCGTTCTAGTTTGAATAAAGGTTTCAGCCTTGTCATCAATAAATATTTCCTTATTTGTTTTTGAAAGACGGTTCATAATACCTATATCAATTCCTTTATTTTCTAAAAATGAAATAGATTTTATTAATGAATCATTTTCATTTAATTGCATATCGGTTGAAGGAACATCTTTAGTTTGAGGAACAGATTTAACTAAATCGGATATATCTTTTAGCACCTGTTCTTTTATAGTTTCTAAAGAAATCGTATTATTCCTGTAGCCTACAATAATATCATTCCAATCTTTACAAGATGGAATATCAGGGATAATTGGCTTGGCATCTATCCCATTTTTTGATAATTTACTTGAAATCTCCTTGGCTTTGTTCATTCCCCAATTTTTCATTCCTTCATAGTCATTATCAAATAAAATACGAACTGTATTAAATCCATGATTTTTACAAGTTTCAGGTACACATACATCATGATTAATGGAACTGCACGATAAATAAGCAAATTTTGTATAATCTACACCACATTCTTTTAGCAAAGACATGTAGGAAATCATATCAATGTTTGCTTCAAATACTAGAAGTGGCTTATCTGCATTTCCCTTTTCCCCAAATTGGCCTTTAGTCTCTGGATCATAAAACCACCCAACTTTGTAATTACAATTTTTAAAATCTCCTTTAAACTTGATTTTAGGAGAAACTGAACGCTGACATATAGATGAAATATACATATTATCTTTACGGCCAACAAACGCAACCTTTGGACCATAGCTATCTGAAATCTGATAAATCATATTTTCACTAATCATTTTATTGACAATATCTCTGTCTAATCCTCTTGTTTTTGTAAGATAAGCAATTGATTGCCTCATGGATTTATTTTCTTCAGAATCAAAATTTAATTCCTTTAACTGATTATATAAATCACGGTGCCGATCTTGGTCAGACAATTCTGTAGGTGATTCTCTAACCACCTCAACATATTCCTTGCCTAAATCAATATTTGGCATCAATTTTAATACAGCTTCTTTAAAATCAACACCCATAATCTCCATATACAATTTAACACATCCGCCTCGTTTCCCTTGGCTATTCCAAAAGAAAAAATTACGTTTTAAATCAAAAACAAGCGAGTCGTGATCTCGATCTCTCAACGAATATCGTCCGTTTTTTTCAAGGTTCAATCCACATAGTATTGCAACATCATCAATCTTCATTTGTGCCTCGATTTGTTTTGCAATCTCATTTAAGTCGTGTGATTTCCCCTTATTGCTTTGTTTGTCATTTTTATCTGCACCAGTATCAGTGTTCAATACATGAGCCTGCTCATTAATGACTCCCTCATTGTTTTTTGATTCTTCTATCGTTTCGGTGGCAGTATTGCCATCTTCGACACTGCTTTCACTCAATTGAACATCTTTATGGGTATCAACATCATTAGCAGATTCTTCAACATCAACACTTTGTTGTCCATCTTCACTACTGAATAATATATCGTTTACACTGTCGTCAATATCCTCTAGGTTCATATTAACGCCTTCGACAGCATGCTCCATTTGTTTGTTATATTCACTTTCCAAACCAAGATAACTTATTTGCTCTTTCCCAAGGTAGAAATTATAATAACCTTCTTCATCTAAAATTCCCTGATAAACATCATCAATAAATGTATCCTTATATACATCAAATGCTTCTGCATATGATGAGTATGTTTCACTATCATATTCTGTATCAATCATAATAGAACCATCAGAATTTTCAGTGATATCCCAGCCCGAAAATTCAAGATCCTTGACGAAATTTCGAACAATACTTCTTTTTAATTTGTTATCGTAATTTTGCTGAACTTCTACAGCTGATAAAGAAGAAGCGTTTACTGTATCTCTTACAACCTGATTTGTATCAAATCTATTTTTTATATTATTAAATTCGTTCATAAAATTCCTCCAAAATTAAAAGATGGCAGCACTGCCATCTTAATTACACGTCAAATAAATTTTCATCCACATCATAATCATTGATTATGTTTTCAAACTGAATGTTGTTACAATTCATAAACAATAATTTAATATCATTGATAAAATCAGAAATGAATTCTTCATGATCTTCATAATTCAATTCTCTTAAATCCGAGTTAAAATAATCAACTTCATACGTGTTAGATTCATTCACTAGATATTCTTTCTCCATGCTAAGTTTCATCCTAATCACTTCCATTCCACATTTATTTTTGTGAAGATTCATCAGGTAAAGATTGTTCTTCTTCCTGCTCTTTTAAAGAAACCCCTTTGGACATCTTTTCCATCATTTGATATGCATCGGACCTAAGACGTGGTTGTTCAATTGTCAATACTCCAATCTCTTTTTGTAAATCATCCAATTCATCAATATATGATTGGAATGCAATATGAAAGCATGAAATCAGTTCATGCAGTTGTTTATAAAGTGTTATTTTATGTTCCTTTTCCACTTTCAAAGATGACAATGTTTGAGGCGTTTCGATACCTAGTTCTTCTCCAAAAACGTATTTTAACAGGTTCTTATAAAAAGACCGTCTCTCATTATTAGATAAATAATAAAAATCAAACAATTTTAAATACGATTCAATGAAAATATCCTGCCATCCATTTTTCAAAAATCGTTTTATATCCTCATAATTTTCTTTTTTATCAATAATTCTTCCAATTGAAGATTCACGAACATATTTCACTTTTTCATACACAAAGCCTTCTAACTGATCAATATAATACGTATCAATCAAAGTAAATTGAAGAGTATTATTATCTCTATCATACACAGGCTTAAGCAATTTTACTGGAGAACTATTTCCTAATGGCTTGTTTAACACCTCAGAGCCAAGAACATAATCCCATCCTTGTAAAGTATTAACTACAATTCTGTTGGATGGAAAATTACACATTCCAATCAAAGCACAATTAAACCATTCTAACTCTGTATTAAATTTCATAACTCGTATATTTCTTACAAAGGCACCCTCGTCTTTAAATACATCATTTGTAATATACGAACGAAGTTGAGTTATTATTTCTACAACATCTTTCTTCATCATGATTTCTCCTTAAATATACATTCATATCCAACAGATTTATCGTCTTTGATAACAGGGATTACTTTATAAAGTTGAGATGATGACTGCCCATAATTGTAAGCAGCCTGATAACAGTTGACATCATTGTTGTTATAATCTTTTGTATAATATTTTGCATTCTTACGATTTGTTTTAACATCAGAATCGCCTTGAATCCAGTCATCCTTTACACCAGTTTCATCTGGGGTATTATCTGTATCCTCCATTCCTTTCATGTAAGATACATAATCCTGAATCTCTTCTTCTGATAAATTCCAACTTGCTGGAATTTCAACACCATCAATAGTGATAATCTGTTCTGCCACATCTACATTTTCACCAGTATTTGCATCCTTTTTATTCTTGGTGATTGTTTTAACACTCCGATTATCATTGCTTAGTCCATGTACTTTGTAAGTATATTCTGTCTTATCAAACTTCACATTTGCTAATTCTGCCAATTTTTTATCATAAATTAAGTTAATAGTTACTCTGTCTCCATTTTTTAAATTTTTGTTATCCTTCACAGAATATGACAATGAATGAATCAATTTTTGTACAGTTTCATCATTACCTGTATAGTGTACTTTATGACTCACAATCACAACTTTAGCTTTCTTATTCCATCCAGTTGTTTTGATTTCTATATTTTCAAAAGGCATTAATTCAATTGGCTCTTTTTTTTGACAACCAATCATACAAAATAAACATAAAAACGCAAAAAATACGTAACCTATTTTTTTCCTCATATTATCACCATCATCCTTCTAAATTGGTACTGCATAAGATACATTCCCATAATATGCCCTCAACTGAGAGGTGCTGTACGTCTTAGTCTGCCAATCTGTAATTGCTGTTGCATAATCATTTGTAACTCCATCCAGATTTCCTTCTTGAATAGTAATCTGATCTCCATTTACAGCCACTACGATCCAAACATGATTATGTGCCTTATCACTTGAGCCAACAGCACCAGCTTTTGGCTCTTTAGAATATTTAAATTTATCACCATGTGCACTTAATAATTCGCTAACACATTGATAGCCGTTTCCAGAGAAACCTGGGTCATATCCATAAATTTCATAAAAACGCCCCCATGCAAACCATGTACATTGACCATACAAATGATTTTTTGCGTATGGATTTTTAGTGATCCATGCATCTGTATTTGAAAAATCGGGAGAACCAGATAAGTCACCACTTCCTTGCTTCATGGCTCTTTCTACTTTTGTGATAGCTCCCTTCCATTTATGATTATCATCCAAATTGTTGTTCAAACCACCAAATCCAGCTGCATCGAGTTTAGGCTTTGTAGTCCGATTTACGTCTCCATAAAACTCAACCATTGACCCGTCTTGTGACAGACACGCATGGCTGCTGTCGTTATTTCCTTTATGCGTATGTACATCCGCTTTAATATCGCAAATAATAATATAAATCTGTTCCCCAGAATCCAACGTCAAACGAAATTTTTCACCAATAGTTGATGTATAATAGGTGGCCATCGCATTGCAATACCATTTATAACCCCCATCTTCAATATAGGCTAGTCCCCATTCATCGTGTTGGACTTGTCCATATTTATTTTCAAATAATAGCTTATATTGTTCTGATGTTGTGTCTGTTACAGCTGTTTCATTAGCCAAATCTTTTGTTGAGTTACCAACATCACACATTTTGATTTCTGTAAAAGTATAACTTTGTGAAGCAGCCCATCCTAAAACACTAGAAATAACAATAAAAATGCACATAAATAAAAGAATCAGAGGAATCAAGCAAGCAAGAACCGATGCAATAACAGGAATAGTAGCAACAGCAGTGAAGATGGCTGATAATGAATTGATTAATGCTTTTGCTATATTCTTTAAAGTACGAATAGGATGACGTATACTGGACGCAATCTGATAAAGGCTTCTACGCTCCTGCCAAGCTTTTAAAATTGTTCTAGTTGAGCCACGAAGAGCTTTGTTTGCATACCACATAGTTTTATTTGTAGTTGATTCAGGATCATTTCCTCTTATCATAGCATTTGTTAATTTACGAGATTGATTGCGAATCGTCATCTTCGTTGACCTATTCAATGAAAAGCGTTTTCTTTTCAAATAATTACTGTAGGTTTGCACATGAGCTTGTCTAGATACAGTTCGATCATAAGCATTTGATTTGAACTTAGTCACAATAGCATCTTTTCTTACTCCTATAGAAGACCCTGCCATTTGATTCGGAGCATAACGATTCTGGGCAAATTTATGGCTATAAAGAATAGCATCCTTCCGTGAATTTCCAGATATTATATCTGTGTAATTCATCTGTGCTGGATTAACATTATTAATCTGTACGTTTTTAAATGTCTCAGACTTTACTTTAATTTTGTCCATACGTTTATCATTATAGATAACCTTGGCCCCTGCATTTATGACTGGACTTGCAATACCTCTAGCCATTCGTACACCATTTTGAACTATCATCGCTGAATTACCCGCAAGAAACATACCAGCATCTGAAGTTAGATCATTTTTTCCGTATCCACCTACATCATATACATCTGGTGTATATCGGTTGACTTGTGTTGCAATAGTAGATAACGTACCACGAGAGACATCATGTGCGGTATAAACTGAATTTGATAATAAATGTTTACTAGAATCCAACGCTCTACCACCAACATCAATCGCAACTACTGAAGAATAGGAAGTTGCTTTGATAGTTTCCTGTAATGCTACTTTACCTGCATTAATAATTTGTTGTTTATTTACATTTACCAAAATGAACCTCCTCTGCTAATAAAAAGATGGCAGTACTGCCATCTTAGTTAAAAATCAATTGCATTCCTAAATAAATTCCATCACCATCCTGAATTGGTGTACATGAACCACTGTATCCAGATGATAGTAAATCATTTTGACAGGCACTAGGAGCACTTGACATATCATATCCTTGAGAAAATAAATACTGTTTATTAGATGGTTTAGGACGTGAAGGTTGAGCAGGAGTTGGCGTAATCTGCGACTGTTGTGGTGCTTGTTGTACTGGCTGCTGTACACTTTGACTACTTTGTGTGGATGATTCCTGAATATGCTGCTCAGAAGAAGCATCATGTTTCTCCTTATCTTCATCATTTTCAGTTTTCACATCCTCCTTCTCAACTATTTTCTCATTAATATTGATCTTAATATTTTTCTTAGAAACATTTCCACTTTTATCAGTAGCTTCAATAACTAGATGTACTGTATCCCCATAGGAATATTTTTCCTCTTTAATGTATTTTTTGATCTTTATTTTTTTGTCAGGTGTCTCATTATCTGATACCGAGTAGAAAGAATCTACTTTTAATCTCCGTACATCCTTTAAATCCATTTTAGTGTCAATATCCTTGTTGATTTTAATAATCGGTTTTTTATTGTCAACAATATTAACAGATAAGGATTGTTTCTGTATTGAACTATCAGTATATTTAGCTGTGATATTTTGACTACCCAATTTAAATGTATCAATTTCATCAAAAGTGACCTCGTAGCCATTCACTGAAATCGTATTTGAACTGATTTTGTTTGAATCGTTGATTGGATTACCTGCCACAGATTCAACCAAATCAACAATACGCACATTCTTCCCATATTCAACTGTATCTTTATTTAGAACAATTCCATAATCATCTTTGAATATATAAAGAAATAAGAAACTAAGAATTCCAAAAACAACTATTCCTATCACGAACATTTTGAAATAATGTTTAAAATCTGCATCTTTAAGAAAGTTCATAAATCCCTTTCAGCTTCTTTCGGCTTAGTTTCTTTAGCTACAGATTTATCTTTATTTTGTTCCATAGTTTTGGTCTTATGAACTTCCCCTTTTTCAATAACATAATTACAAATCTTATCTGCATCCTTAATAGCGTCCTCCAAGTATTTATAGTTATCCTTTATCGCTGTAGACCAATTTTGTATATATGCAACATTGTTATTTTCATTCATACTCGTATCAATTCCAAGTTCCGCACAAATATATGCAGATGCAATTTCAGCTCTTAATTCTTCCTTTGCATACTCTTCACTGCCAAACTCACCCGAAACTTCACGGTCAAGTCCTTTGGAAGTACTATGAGCAATTTCATGAGCTAAAGTAGAAAGCATTGCTTCCTTACTATAAAAATGATTGTCTGGAGGCGATACGATTCTATGTTCGCTAGGTACATAATAACAACGGTCATTGACTTTGGATTGAAAAAAATCAACCCCTGTTTCTTTCATAAAACCTTTTAAAAATTTCAACTTCTCATCATCTGAATAAACATGCTGTTGCGGATCTTTTTCAATTTCTTTTACTAAATCTTCACTGAACACATATTTAACACTGGCATAGGCCCATTTAAAATTACTTTCTGTGGCTTCTCTGTTTCGAATCATTTCAGATTTTTT
>UMKZ01002815.1_pt1 | contig 12404 bp, 7 predicted proteins | sample 1966441 | NCBI WGS metagenome assembly UMKZ01 (sample SAMEA4836189, study PRJEB28245) | human gut metagenome | biome: gut microbiome; material: fecal sample | place: Denmark | collected 2008
TGCGTGCCATCGGCTACGACCAGAACAATGAGTTCACCGGCCCTGACTGGGCTCTGCATGTTGCGCAGACCGCGCAGCAGGCAAAGATCCTCGCCAACGTCAAGGGCGTTGACCTCAACGCTCCTGCCACCCGTGAGCTCGTTGCCGAGCTGCTGTTCCGCGCCATCGCCGATGCCCCGATGGTCACCTACACCGCTGCGTTCGGTTATCAGACCGTGAGCTTCAACGGCAAGAAGGACAGCAACAAGACCTTCTCCGAGAACGACACCCTCGGCTACAAGAGCTTCAAGCTCAAGTCCGCGAAGGAGGCCGATGAGTTTGGCCGTCCCACCACCAAGTGGACCTATGATGTCGGCGACAAGTCCACCACCGTTGAGGTCGAGGCTCTCGCCACCTACACCGAGGCCGCCAAGAACTGCGACATCTATGCTGACTCCGGCCTGAAGAAGGGCACCAAGCTCGACGTCTACACCAACAGCAAGACCAGCGATGGCACCTACACTGTTGCTGACAACAAGGACGATTCCAAGCAGGCCGATCAGGGCCGTCTGACCCTCGTCTATGAGGATCGTCTCGTCAACATCGACACCTACCTCGCTGAGGTCACCAAGTTCGTTGCTGAGAAGACCGACTCCAAGGGTCACACCACTTCCGCTTACGCTATCGTTGACAAGAATGTCCACGGTTACAAAGGCAAGCTCGACACCAAGTTCGAGACTAAGGACGAGTTCAAGGCTGACGATATGGTTCTGGTCACCATCGCCAACGGCGACATCCAGTCCATGGTCAAGGCTGAGTCCAAGAACGCTGTTCTGACTAACGTTTCCGGCAACAGCAAGAACATCGACAACATCCAGAAGGTCAAGGGCCTCGATAAGGCTGACGCTGCTGTCAACTGCACTGCTACGTTTGCTCCCAAGACCATGACTCTGGGCAAGACCTACAACTTCTACTTCGACACCTATGGCAATGTCATCGGTGCTGATGAGCTTTCCCGCAACTATGCTGTCCTCGATACTCTGTACATCGAGCACAACAAGGGTGTTGACACCGCTTACGGTGATCTGTACTTCTTCGACGGCGACAGAAAGACTGACGCTACCATCGACGAAGTTGCCGGTTCTACCGTTAAGACCTCTGGTAAGAATGCTATCGAAGTTCCCGCTTCCAAGAATGATGGTCGCTACTACACCGTCTATTCTTACAGCATTGACAACGACGGTGCTTATACTCTCTCCGATTCTGAATTCAAGACTGCTAAGGCTGCTTCTTTCCAGAGCGGTGATAAGTATCTGACCATCACCAAGTCTGACAAGTCCACCGAGCGTCTGCAGCTCAGCAAGGACAGCCAGATTCTGCTCCAGACTGAAGAGTCCCCGAAGGGCACCTTCCAGAATGTTACCGGTTACGCTGACCTCAAGAGCTTTGAGGGCACTAAGGTTCAGTACGTACTGGACAACAACAACTACGTTGACATGATCTATGTCTACGCTTCCGAGGTCTCCAGCCGCACCGTGTTTATCTACGACACCAAGGCTTATGACTCCAACTGGAACGATGGCAAGCCCTACGCCACCTTCAAGGCTTATGAGCTCGTCGACGGCAAGCTGGAAGACACCAAGGTTGACATCTACTATGCTGACGGTAGCGATACCGCTTCCAGCGGCGTCGATTCCGTTGGTCTGTACGAGATCACCATGTCCTCCGATAAGGTCTACAATGTGGTCAAGGAATACTACGCTGAGACCGTGACCAACCTCACCGATGGCAACCGCATCACCACTAAGGATAAGGACGGTGCCGTTCACTACTTCGATCTTGACGGCGCTTCGGTCGCCAAGTTCGAGGGCACTTCCGTAAAGGGTACGGTCGACACTGATTGGACCGCTAAGGACCTGACCAACAACAGCTATGTCTACGTTCAGTATGACAATAGCAAGTCCGGTGACACCCACGATGCCCTTGTCGTTTACGACATGTACACCAAGGTTTCCACCACCGTTGTTGATGGCTCCAAGACGACTGCCGTTACCAGCCCCGTTCAGTATGTCGGCAAGGCTTTTGCTGACATCACTGTCGACCTCGCTGCTAACCAGACCGTCACTGATGTTACCATGAAGGACAGCAAGAACACCTTCCAGCCGACCATCAAAAATGAAGCCGGCAAGGCGACCATTTCCAGCACGGATCTGGTCACCGGTGATATCACCATCACTGTTACCACCGATGTCAACACCGCTATCGGCAAGCTCGCTTCCGTCAAGCTCGACGGTGAGACCGTTGATCTTGCTACTGGTTACGATACTCTGGCCGAGGCTCTCGACAAAGCCACTAAGATTAACAAGGCTGATGTGAACCCGCAGTATGTCCTGACTGTTACCACTAAGCAGAACAGCCAGAACACCGGCGCGGTTTGGGGCAATGTTCAGTGGGCCAGCAGCAAGACTGCCGCCGCCAACGTTACTTTTGATAACGATGGTGAGCTCTCCACTGTTACTCTGAGCGGTGCGAACACCGGTACCTATGTCGTGATCAGACTGACCGACTTTGGTGACACCGCTTACTATGCTTACGTGATCGACTAATTCGGTCTCAGATAGCAAGTAATCCCTAATAAAAAGAAGCTCCCCTTTTGGGGAGCTTCTTTTTACTCATTTTTACTTTTTCAACCCATACAGCACGCAGCCCGAACCTTTCAAACCCGTAAACTTGAAGGTCATGCTCTGCATGGCGTTCCAGTTTGCGCTGCCGTTCAAAATCGCGCCGCTGAGACCTTGAAAGCTGTCGTTTCGGTTCTGCGTGGGCGTGTGGTAGCCCGCCGCCACGCCGTACATCGCGGGGAAAATCCACGCGACGGTCGCCGCGTGGCCGCCCATCGCGTCGGCCAGCAGTCCGATGCTCTTGCTGTCGCACAGCAGCTCCACCCTGCCCTTGTCGCCTACGCCCGTGCCCGCCGCGTCCACCGTCGCAAACACCAGAAACGCGCGGTAGTCGGCCATGTTCAGCGCCGACAGGTCGTAGACGATGCTGCCGTTCGCCGCCGTCGTCGTGCGCGGTTCGCCGAGCGACACCAGCTTGATCTCCTGCTCCACCGCCACGATCTGCTCCTGCACCGCCGTGATCTGCGCGCCCACGCTCTCCGCGCTCGCCGCCGCGTTTGCCTTGTCGTCGTTTTTCTTCATCTGCGCGTCGATCTTGCCGAACGCGTCGTTGAAGTCGTCCATCTTGATCTGATCCGCCTTGACCCATTGCGGAAGTTTGTAATTTGTTGTCGTCTCCATGCTCTTTCCCCCAAATTTTGATAATGTTGGAAAAGGCACCTCACACCCCCCTGAAAATGGGGGGACACTGACACATGATTTGCCTTTTCATGATACGCCGTATCATGAAGCAGCGTTGCACACAGCGGCGCAAAAAGTTGTACTGTTTCCGATATTAGAATTCGCGATACAACAAATTGCCGCGTTTTGTGCAGCGATCCCCGTTGCGCGCGGGAACTTTTTCGCCTATCATGCGTCTATAGAAGTATCCGAAAGAAACGAGGACCGAACGATGAAAAAGCTCCTTTCCCTCCTGCTCCCGCTCGCGCTGGCCCTTTCCCTCACCGCCTGCGGCGAAAAAAGCGCGGACGAGGCCGCGCGCCAAACCCCGCCAACACTGACGGTGACAAGTGCAAACGCTTGCAGCGTCACCCTCAAAAGCAGCAGCTACGACTGGACCTACACCCAGGGCCTACAGAGCATGACCGTCATTGCCTGCGGCGCGCACCCGCTGGACGAAACCTCCCGTGACATCACGCCTGTACTGGAAATGCCCTTTGCAGTTTCAGCCGCCTATTTCTACACCGTAACGCTCGATTTTGGCGATAATTCGGCCGATTCCGTCAGTCTCCGCTGCTGGCCGTCCGACGCCTGGGGCAGCACCGGCATGCCGTCCGAGACCGTGACCGCCCAGCGGCAGGATAACGGCACATTCCGCGCAGAACTGCCGCAAAGCGACGGCATTTTCGCCGTCGACGCCCTCTGGGACGCCAGCAGCGCGACCTACACCTTCTGCACGCAGGAGGAGGGGACAAAAGAGCTCCACCTGGGCGCGGTGCTCAGCATCGGCGAGAGCGAAGACATCCGCAAGATCGATATCTCGTGGCGCAGCGGCAGCGTGAACATCTATGCCGCCGAGCAGAGCGCGCAGATCAGCGTGAAGGAGGAATCCACCGCGCCGCTCGCTGAGAGCGAGAAGATGGTCTGCGCGATCGACGGCGACACGCTGCGCATCCACTTCCTCGGCGACGCTTACCGCGGCAGCTACGACGGGGAAAAGTACCTCGACGTGGGACTTCCGAGGGAACTGGTCAGCGCCGGTCACTTTGAGGAGATAAAAGTCGAAACAAAGGACGCCTACACCATCGTGGGCGCGGACGTTTCCGGCAGGATCAAGCTTTCGACCGTCGACGGCGACGCGCGCGTGATGGGTGCAACCTGCCCCACGGTCGAGATCGAGACGGTGAACGGCAGCGTGGGCGTGGTGGACGGCACATGGGGGAAAGTCGAGCTCTCGACCGTCTCCGGCGCGATCGAGCTTGCGGGCGATGCGGAGAGCGCCGAGATCGAAACCGCGAGCGGCAAGGTGGATATCGCCGGCGCGCTCGGCGCGCTGGACTTCGAAAGCGTCAGCGGCGATCTTGTTCTCTCCCTCGACCGCGCGCTGCGCCTCGACGCCGAAACGGTGAGCGGCAGCATCTATCTGACGCTCCCGGCGCAGGACGGCTTCACCCTCGACTACGAAACCGAAAAGGGCTCCTTCGACTCCGCGCTCACCGAGCGCGAGGGCACGCTCATCGCCTGCGGCGACCGCGAAACGCACTACTCTGTGCCCGCGCTCGACGGCGGCGCGGTGAGCGAGCTGGAAATTTCGACGGTCAGCGGCACGTTGACGATCGATACCTCCTCCGGCAGCAACTAAAGCGCAAAAAAAGAGAGCGGCAGTGCCGCTCTCTTTTTTCGTTATTTCTCATCGATTGCAAGCCACGTCTGGTCGAAGCCGTAGGGAAGCAGCTCTTTGATGTGCAGGTGCTTTTCCTCGTTGTCCTTGTTCAGGCACACGACCTCCATGTCGGGGCCGAACTCGTAGAGCACCTGACGGCACGCACCGCAGGGGTAGCAGTAGTCGTCGCTGCGCCCAGCGATGACGATGCGCTTGAAGCGCCTGTGCCCCTCGCTCACGGCCTTAAACGCCGCGGTGCGCTCGGCGCAGTTCGTCAGGCCGTAGCTCGAATTTTCGATGTTGCAGCCGGTGAAGACCGCGCCGTCCTCACATTCGAGCGCCGCGCCCACGGGAAAGTGGGAATACGGCACATACGCCATGTCCAGCATGGCGACGGCCTTCGCCTTGAGTTCTTCTAACGTTGCCATAAAAACGCCTCCTCACCAGTCTACGCCGAGATCAGGACGGACTTGCGTATCCATGATGTCCTCGGCGTTATAGAATTGCAGATAGCGGCTGCGCGAGTGGCGCAGCGTGGTGCCGTCCGGATGCAGACGGTCGCAGATGACGGCAGAGATGTCGGGCTTCACATAGCTGAACGAACTCGTGCCGACGCTCGCGAAGATGCGGAAGCCCTGGCTTTGCAGGTACTTGAAGCGCTCGCCGGTCTGGTGCCAGTCGTCGCCGTCGGGACGGCCGCCGTGCGGATAGAACAAAATCTGCGTGGGGCCGACGAGCGAGCCGACCTCGTCCGCCCAGCGCTCGGTGTCGTTGATGACGGTCTGGAGCGGCTTGGTGTCGAGGCGGATGTGGCCCCAGGTGTGGCTGCCGAACGTCCAACCCGTTTCCTTGAGCCGCTCGATGACGGGCTTGACGGCCTCGATCTCGCTCGCGCGGTAGGCATCGAACGCGGGGCGGTCGGGCGAATCTGCCGCGATGTCGCGGTCATCCTGCGTGCGGTAGCCGAGTATCCCCTGATAGCCCGTCAGCGAGAAGATGGCCTTCGCGCCGTTGAGTGAAAAGTCGGGGTGCTCGTAGACAAACTGGTCGAGAATGGGTGTCGCGTCGAGCTCCTTGGTCAAAAAGGTCTCATTTGTGTACGGATCGGTGCACTGCGCCCAAATCTCGCCGTCGTCGCCGACGACGAGCTTGCTCGTGAAGCCCTCGTCGAGCATATACGGGTAATAGTTCACGTCGTCAAAGCTGATGACGAGCGGCTTTTTGCCCTCTGGCAGCATCAGGGTGTTTCGCACCATGTGCGTGCCGGTCTCGTCCGTCACCTCGCTCCACACGTCCTCCATCGCGACTAAGATGTAGCCCTTGTCGTACACGGACTGCAAGATCTTCTTGTACTCGTCCGCCGTGACCATCCAGTCGTCGAGGCCGTAGCGCTGATCCTGCGAGGCATTGCAGTCGTGGAAGGCCCACTGCGGATAGGCGATGATCGGGTGGAAAAAGAGGTGCTCCACCACCTGATCCGGCCCCCAGGCCTGCGTGAGCTGGTCCTCCGACCAGTAGTTGCGCACGGCGTCGTAGGGGTCAGTTGTATCGTCAGTATTGTTGTCGGTGTCGCCGCCATTCTCGTCCGTGACGGTCTGATCGTCGCTGTCGGACGGCGTCGTCTTGTCGCCGCAGGCAGTCAGCAGCGACAGCACCATCAGCACGCTGAGCAGCAGTGCAAAAAAGTGTTTCATATCAAAATCTCCTCTCTCAAAACTGCGGGGCTATTATAGCAGACTCTATTTCTTTTGACTACGCCTTTTGCGCTTTTGTTCCCATTTGTAACTATTTACCACAAATAATTAAAGCGTCACAGCTTTTCGCGTCCGCAGACGCGAAATGATTTCGAATCGTTTTTTGGCGCGACATGCGCGTGCCAAAAAACTCTTCTCGCTCCGCGCGTGTCGAAGCCGCCCTTTGGGCGGCAAGGCACGAAGCGGAGTGTAATTCTCAAAAAACAAGGGACACGGCTTCCGTGTCCCTTGTTTTTTGAAGAATTAGAAGTCTGCGTTGCCCACGGTACGCGGATGCAGCTCCACATCGCGGATGTTGCCGATGCCCGTTAAATACATCACCATGCGCTCGAAGCCGAGGCCGAAGCCCGCGTGACGGCAGGAGCCGTAGCGGCGCAGGTCGCAGTACCACCAGTAGTCCTCGGGATTCATGCCGAGCTCGCGGATGCGCTTTTCGAGCAGCTCGATGCGCTCCTCGCGCTGGCTGCCGCCGATGATCTCACCGATGCCCGGAACGAGGCAGTCCGCCGCGGCGACGGTCTTGCCGTCGTCGTTGAGGCGCATATAGAACGCCTTGATCTCCTGCGGATAGTCCGTGACGAACACGGGGCGCTTGAAGATCTGCTCGGTGAGGTAACGCTCATGCTCGGTCTGCAGGTCAATGCCCCACTCGACGGGGTAGTCGAACTTCTGGCCGCTCTCCTGTAAGAGCTTGACGGCCTCGGTATAGGTCACGCGGCCAAAGTCAGACTCGGCAACGTGCTGGAGTCTCTCGATGAGCCCCTTATCGACAAAGCTGTTGAAAAACGCGAGGTCGTCCGGGCAGCGCTCCATCACGCGGCGAATGATGTGCTTGATCATCGCTTCCGCCACTTCCATGTCGCCGTTGAGGTCGCAGAACGCCATCTCCGGCTCGATCATCCAGAACTCGGCGGCGTGGCGCGCGGTGTTGGAATTCTCGGCGCGGAACGTGGGGCCGAACGTGTAAACATCGCCGAACGCCATGGCGAAGTTCTCGGCGTTGAGCTGGCCGGAGACGGTCAGGCTCGTCTTCTTGCCGAAGAAATCCTTGCTGTAATCGACCTTGCCGTCGGGCGTTCTCGGCGGGTTCTCCAGATCCAGCGTCGTGACCTGGAACATCTCGCCCGCGCCCTCGCAGTCGGAGCCGGTGATGATGGGGGTGTTGACATAGACGAAGCCGCGGCTCTGGAAGAACTCGTGCACGGCGTAGGCCGCCGCGCTTCTCACGCGGAACGCCGCGGAGAAGAGGTTCGTGCGCGGACGAAGATGCTGGATGGTGCGCAGATATTCGACGCTGTGGCGCTTTTTCTGTAAGGGATAGTCGGGCGAGGACGCACCCTCGACCTCGATTTCTGTCGCCTTGACCTCGAGCGGCTGCTTGGCCTCGGGCGTCAGCACGACGGTGCCGTGCACGATGAGGGCGGCGCCCACGTTCTGCGCGGCGATCTCCTTATAATTAGAAAGAGAATTCGCATCCATCACGACCTGCAAATTGCGGAAGCACGAGCCGTCGTTCAGCTCGATGAATCCGAAGGTCTTCATATCGCGGATGGTCTTCGCCCAGCCGCATACGGTGACGCTTGCGCCGCCGTATTGCTCTTTGTCGGCGAAGAGCGCGGCAATTCTCACTCGTTCCATAATAATTTTCCTTCCTTTTGTGGGATTTCACGGGATAATAGAGGTATTATATGCCACTTCCCGTGCAAATTCAAGCCCCGCTTTGTGTTGACTTTTGACAAGTTGTATGTTATGATACAGTCTTACCTCAAAAGGTAAACGTGAAACTTTCACCTATTACTTTACAGGAGGATTTTTAACTATGAACAAGTATCTGGATATCGCCCCCGAGGTTGCCGAGGCCCTTGCCGCCGGCAAGCCCGTCGTGGCGCTCGAATCCACCATCATTTCCCACGGCATGCCCTACCCGCAGAACGTTGAGACCGCGCTCAAGGTCGAGCAGATCATCCGCGACGCGGGCGCAGTCCCCGCGACCATCGCCATCATCGGCGGACGGCTCAAGGCCGGTCTTTCCAAGGATGAGATCGACTACCTCGGCCGCACCGGCGCGGGCATCCCGAAGGCTTCCCGCCGCGACCTGCCCGTGCTCGTCGCGCAGGGCAAGGACGGTGCGTGCACCGTCACCACCACGATGATGATCGCCGACATGGCGGGCATCCGCGTGTTCGCCACCGGCGGCATCGGCGGCGTGCACCGCGGCGCGCAGGAGACGTTCGACATCTCCGCTGACCTTGAAGAGCTGGCCAACACCTCTGTCATGGTCGTGTGCGCGGGCGCGAAGTCCATCCTCGACCTCGGGTTGACGCTCGAATATCTTGAGACCCACGGCGTGACCGTCATCGGCTACGGCACGAGCGAGCTGCCCGCGTTCTATACGCGCAAGTCCGGCTTTGGCGTCGACTACGAGCTCGACACGCCGGAGCAGCTGGCCAAGGCGTTCCACGTCAAGCGTGAGCTGGGTCTGCGCGGCGGCTTACTCGTCACGAACCCCATCCCCGAGGAGTACTCCATGGACAAGGAAGTCATCGACAAGGCCATTGCCGAGGCCGTCGAGGACGCGAAGAAGGACGGCATTCACGGCAAGGCCACGACGCCGTACCTGCTCGCCAAGATCAAGGACCTGACCGGCGGCGACAGCCTGGATTCCAACATCCAGCTCGTGTTCAACAACGCGCGCCTCGGCGCGGCGGCGGCTGTGGAGCTCAACAAGCTCGAAAAGTGAGATATTTTGTCATCTATCTCGCCGCGATCAATATTCTGACGTTCTGCGTCTACGGCGCAGACAAGCGCCGCGCCAAAATCTCGGGCGCGCGGCGCGTGCCCGAAAAGACCTTATTTGCACTCGCGCTGCTGCTCGGCAGCGCGGGTGCTCTTTTCGCAATGAGGGTCTTTCACCACAAGACGCGGCACTGGTACTTCCGGTTCGGCATTCCGGCGATCTTACTCTGTCAGATCACGGCGGGGGTATATGTGTACGCGCGGTTTTTCGCGGCGTAAAAAATTTTGAAAAATTTGAGATTTTGTGAAACAAAATCGACGCTTTTTGCGTCTAATCAGTGAGACAAGGGGAAGACGGGCGAACGGAAAGATAAAGAATTTATGAATTTTGCATTTTTCTGTTCCCTTATTCCCTGCGGCATGGTAAAATGCCGATGTATGAGAAAGGCTCTGTGCGCGCGGGGCCAAGATCGAAACAACAAGAAAGGATGAAGAAAATTATGAAGAAATTTCTCTCATCGCTGCTGGCGTTGACTATGATTCTGAGTCTGGTCATCGTTCCGGCGAACGCTACCGACGGATATGGAGTTTCGGGTGAAGTAGCTATCAAAAACGGTACTTCAACTGTAACCAGCATTACCTTAGCTGCTGGTGAACCCGTTACTCTTACGGCGGACGGCTCCGGTTTGAAGCTGCAAAATACAAGTGCGTCCCCTGCAACCGATGTCAGTGGTGCAGAGCCTACTTATAGTTGGACTGTCACTGATAGCAATGGAGTTGTTACTGTCAAAGACAATAAGACAGATGGAGAAACAATTACTTTAACCGCTGCTGATAAGACGGGAAGTGCTACTGTTAGCTGCACTGTTACGTTAACCAAGGACGGGCATTCCGCCAGTAAGGCCAGTAGTAATGTTACTGTCAGCGTTAAGTCCAAGCAGGCTGCGTTTGAGGATGCTCTCAAGACCGCTAAGGTGACGTTCAACGGCAGAGAGTTTGCCATCAACAATGACTTCACATCTACCGTTTATTACTTTGCGGCAAGCGAAACTTCTGAGGTTGCTGATACCAAAAACTTTGGTTGCACTTTAGATGATACTTCGGTCAATTATAATAGTGGGACTAAGAAGTTAACCGTTACCAAGGGCGGTGTCAATAAGGATGTTACCATTACCCCGACCGCTTATACTGTCACCGCTCCGACTATTACCGCCGATTATGGCAGTGGCCTTTCTGATACGCGCGTTGGTCAGAAGACCGTTCTGAATGCAACATATTCTAAGGTTTCTGCCAAAAATGTGACCTATGCTTGGGTCATTGATACCGTGGTTGATGACAATGCTACCAGCGCCACTTATAACTGCAAGAACCTTTCTGCTGGAACGCACACGATTGCTGTTCGCGCTTACGAAGGTGGCAAGCTCGCTGCAACGTCTGAAAATTTCCAGCTTGTAGTGAAGGATGATCCTTATACTGTTGCGGCCACGTCTGGCTATAAGACCAGCATGGCTCCCGGCCAGAGACAGGAACTGAGCATTTCTGTTACTGGCTCCGGTGTTGTTTTGCCTGTGTACACTGCTACATGGAGTTCTTCCAAGACCGATGTTGCCGACTTTACCAATACCACCAAGAATCAGCCGATTGGCGTTCTGGTTGCAGGAAACAAGTCCGGCTCTACCACCGTTACTGCAACGGTTAGATATCAAAACAAGGATTACACCGTTACTTTCAACAGCATTTCTGTGAGTGCTGCTGACGCGACTCTCGACGAGATCGTCAACGGTAAGAGCGACTATCTGTCCGATAGCTCTCTCATGGATACCGTTGCCAAGGCTATCAAGAAGTCTACCGGTTCCAGCGTGACCGCCAGCGACATTGATACCATCAAGGTTGCTACCGCTGGCTTCCCCTCTCATGTTACCTTGTATGAGGATGAGGTTAAGTCCGCTAACAAGATCACCAGCACCACCAAGGATCTGACTACTGTTGATGATCTGTATTTCGACACGGATGCGGGTTACATCGGCACTGCTGAGCTGAACCTCAACGTGACGCTCAAGGCTGGCGGCAACGGCACGATTGCTGTTACGCTCTACATCCCCGTTGTTGGCAATGAAACCATTAAGGACACCGTGACCGGCACTTCCGCGAACAAGGAAGTCACCTTTACCAACGACGATTACGATTATCTGTATTACAGCTACAGCAAGCCCACCTATGAGGGCTACTTCAACGGCAACAAGGTCGACGGCTTTGAGTATCCCGTCAAGGAGGGCAAGACCGTTACCGTTCCCGCTTCCAAGTTCAACAGCAGCAAGACCGTGACCCTCTATGTTGTCGGCGTTGATAGCAAGGGTGTTGCTTCCACCGGTACGATCACCGTCTCCCAGAAGTCCTACGACATCAACTACAATGTTGTCGCGGGCAAGAGCGTCAGTTTCTCCCAGAAGGACTTCGAGGACTTCCTCGAGAATTACGCTGAGGACGACGGCAAGTACAACCCCAAGAAGGACGACATTTCCTTTGACCACGCTGTCCTGACCTCTTCCGTCCCCAGCACCAAGAACGAGGGCACGCTGTATGACGGCAGCACCGAGATCACCTCTTCCAATAAGAGCAAGACCAAGATGACCGACATGGACAAGGTCAGCTTCGACACGGTCTCCAAGCCCAGCAAGGACACCATCACCCTGACCTTCAAGGTCTACGGTGAGGTCGAAAAGCCCAACAGCAGAAAGCCCGACGAGGTCAAGTATGACGTCAACGTCGTCATCAACGTCGTCAAGGAAGACATCACCTACACCGTCGGCATCGACGATACCGTCCAGATGACCGCGCGCGACTTCGTCAACTTCCTGCAGGACGCCAGGACCTCTTACCGCAAGGCTGAGCTCGACTATGTCAAGTTCGACGTGAGCGGCAAGAACGTCT
>UMKZ01026648.1_pt1 | contig 12321 bp, 10 predicted proteins | sample 1966441 | NCBI WGS metagenome assembly UMKZ01 (sample SAMEA4836189, study PRJEB28245) | human gut metagenome | biome: gut microbiome; material: fecal sample | place: Denmark | collected 2008
ATTGAGTAAACTTTTTTGTTTTTGGGAGGATAATTTAGCGTCAGCTAAATTTCAATGCCCGACTGACACTACGCTAAACCATAATTTACTCCACAAAAGCAGATAACTTTTGTGAGGTCGTTTCATCATATTTTATTTACAAACAAACTGCCGTTAAAAATTCCACGCATATATGAAATTGCTATGCCGTAGTTTGTAAACGGTACGCCTGCGTTTTCGGCTTTTTGTCTGCGGCTGTCAACTTCTTTTTCGTTAAGCATACAGCCGCCGCAATGTATTACAAGTTTATATTTTGTCAGGTCAGAGGGAAAATCTCTGCCCGAGCTTGTTTCTGTTTTTATGCTCTTACCCGTGTATTTTCTTAAAAGCCGTGGAAGTTTTACCGTGCCGATGTCGTCGCATTGGCGGTGGTGAGTACATCCCTCGCTTATAAGAATCGTGTCACCGTCACAAAGCGAATCTATAGCTTTTGCACCCTTTGCGGCAGTGTCAAGCACGCCCTTATACCTTGCCATAAGAATTGAAAAAGAAGTAAGTCTGATGTCTTTCGGGGTGAGCTTTGCGATTGCCGCAAAAGCCTGACTGTCGGTAATTACAAGCGACGGCTTTTGGGCAAGCGATTTCAAAGTCTGTTCAAATTCACTGTCCCTCGTTACAACGGCGATTGCGCCCGAATCGAGAATTTCCCGTATTGCCATTTGCTGCGGCAAAATTATTCTGCCCTTTGGCGCAGCCTTGTCTATCGGCACAACAAGCACTACCGTATCACCTGCGCTAATTAAATCCGAGCAAAGAGTTCTCTGCTCTCTGTCGGATTTTAACAGGCTTGCTATTCTTTCTTTCAACTCAAAAACACCTGTATTTTGTTCTGCGCTTACAAACATTCCGTCATCTGTATGCGGTGGATTTTTCAGCAAATCAGCCTTGTTATAAGCCACAACATACGGTATGTTTTTCTGTTCAAACAGATTTATAAGTTCAGAATCTGCCGCTGTTTTTCCCATCGAACCGTCAACCACAAGCACTGCAATATCCGTTTTTTCAAGCACTTGTCTTGCCTTTTCAATCCGCATTTCACCAAGACTGCCCTCATCGTCAATACCCGGTGTATCAATTATTACAACAGGACCGAGCGGCAACAGTTCCATAGCTTTCATTACAGGGTCCGTAGTAGTACCCTTAATATCGGATACAACCGACAAATTCTGCCCCGTAACCGCATTTACAAGGCTTGATTTTCCTGCATTGCGCTTGCCGAAAAATGCAATATGCACTCTTTCTGCAAGCGGTGTGTCATTAAGTCCCATAAGCACCTCTTAAAAGCGAAAATCCCGACTGCCGTTTTCTATCTCTGCAATGTGTTGTGCGGCAATTTTTCTTACTTTTTCATTGGGAATTTTCAAAAGCTCTTTTTCAATCAGCTTTTCTCCGATTTTTCTTGTGTCCTCGCTTGCGTAATCCATAAGATATTCTTTTAATGTCATAAGTGCATTGGGGTGACAGCAGTTTTGAATCTGACCGCTTTTGCAAAGCGACATAAATCTGTCGCCCGTCCTGCCCTCACGATAACAAGCCGTGCAGAATGACGGGATATAGCCAAGGCCCATTAGCCAATTTACAACCTCGTCAAGCGTACGGTTGTCCGACACATCAAATTGAGCCGTATTCTCGTCCTCTTCTTCGGGTTCGGCATAACCGCCAACGCTTGTGCAGGACGCACCGCTGATTTGTGATACACCGAGTCTTATTACCTTTTCACGCACCGCCTTACTCTCTCTGGTCGAAATAATCATACCCGTGTACGGTACGGAAATTCTTATCAGTGCGCAAATTTTCGCAAAAGTTTCATCATCTATTCCGTTGTCAAATGAATCGGGATCTATATCGTCTGCGTGCTTAATTCGTGGGACGCTGATTGTATGCGGGCCTACTCCGTGAACCGCCTCAAGATGCTCTGCGTGCATTAAAAGTCCCGCAAATTCATAGCGGTAAAGTTCCAATCCAAACAGCACGCCAAGTCCCACATCGTCAATTCCTCCCTGCATTGCCCTGTCCATTGCCTCGGTATGGTAATCGTAATTATGTTTCGGACCTGTGGGGTGGAGCTCTTCGTAACTTTTTTTGTTGTAAGTTTCCTGAAAAAGAATATAAGTTCCTATGCCAGCATCCTTTAGCTTTCTGTAATTTTCAACCGTGGTGGCGGCAATATTTACATTAACTCGTCTGATTGCGCCGTTTTTATGGTTAATTGAATAAATCGTCTTTATGCACTCAAGAATGTACTCAATCGGATTGTTTACGGGGTCTTCGCCCGCTTCAATCGCAAGCCTTTTGTGCCCCATATCCTGCAATGCGATAACCTCGTTCTTCACTTCTTCCTGCGTAAGTTTTTTACGGCAGATATGTTTATTCTTAAGATGATACGGGCAGTAAACACAACCGTTTACACAATAATTTGAAAGATAAAGAGGAGCGAACATAACGATTCTGTCGCCGTAAAAATCTTTTTTTATCTGCTCGGCAAGGTCATAAATTTTTGCAAGTCTTTCGCTGTCCTCGCACGCAAGCAATACGCTTGCCTCCCTGTGGTCAAGTCCTTTTCTAAGTCTTGCCTTGTCGATGATTTTGTCTATGAGCGCAAGGTTATCTTTGTTTTCGTCTGCATATTTTAGGGTGTCGAGAATTTCACCGTCGTTAATAAATTCCTCTGCTTTAAGAGATTTTTTGTCATACATTTCATATTTCCTTTCCTGTCGCAACTAAGGAGCAATATAATTTCCCACATCGGTCACAACTTCGTAGCCGATTGACTTCATTCTGTTTTTCATACAACTTATGCACTGCGCCGACTCGTCACCCGTACAAATTTTATTATCGTACAGAGAGTAGTCCTTTCTGTGCTCAAGCGGAGAAAGGTTTGGCATAACCACATTTGCGCCGTGCAGTATCCCCTTTTCCCTGCCATTGATGTCCGCCGTACCGAGTGCGGTTGTTGACGGTAGCAGTACGCTCGGCAACAGCAGTCTTATTATTGAGATGAGCATAAGGCAAAGCCGCACACTGCCTGTAGGCTGCTTGGCAAACGGCGTGTCTTTATGCGGAATAAACGGACCTATACCGCACATCTGCGGATTGAGGTTTTTTATAAAAATCAGATCATCCGCAAGATTTTCGGCGGTCTGAAAAGGCGAACCGACCATAAAACCTGCACCTGTCTGATAACCTATTTTTTTTAGATTGTACAGGCAATCAAGCCTGTTTTGATGCGACATATTGTCAGGGTGTAATTTTTCGTAATGCTCTTTGTCTGCCGTTTCGTGACGAAGAAGATAGCGGTCTGCGCCCGAATCAAACAGTCTTTTGTAACTTTCGTAACTGCGTTCGCCGAGAGAAAGCGTTACTGCGCAGTCGGGATATTTTTGCTTGATTTTTTGCACAATATCGCACATAACATCATCGGTAAAATATCCGTCCTCTCCGCCCTGCAAAACAAAGGTGCGAAAACCGAGTGGGTAGCCTGTATCGCAGCACTGTAAAATCTGCTCTTTTGAGAGGCGGTAACGAACGGCATTTGCATTTGACCTGCGTATACCGCAGTAAAGGCAGTCATTTTTACAAATACTTGAAATCTCAATCAAACCACGGATATACACCTTGTTACCGTAGTATTTTTGTGCCGTCTGCTGTGCCTTTTTGCGCAGGTACTCAAGTTCTTCGTCTGTAACAGTATTTATTAATGCTGTAAACTCTGCTCTGTCTGCATTGTGATAGGCATAGAGCTTATCTATAATTTCATAATTTTTCATATTCTTTAATAAAACGCTGTACGGGTAATACTTTTGCATTGCCTGTTGGGATTTGGTTTGGAGTAATGATTAAATAATTTTTAAAATTTAGGTCAAGCCTTTAAAAAGGTTGACCTAAATTTTATAATTTTGTAAAAAGTATGTTTTATTAAACCGCAACTCATCTGCATCAAAAATATTCTTTTAAAAATCGGCAGGAACAAAATTCCTGCCGACAGTTTGTAAAAATTCTGATTTTGTTCTTAAGCCGATATAAAGAACGCCGTTGTTGCAAATTTAAAAATGTCTGCCACCGCCGCCGTGTGATGAATGACTTGAACGGTGACTGCTGCTGCTCCTGTGACTGCTGTGCGACGACGAGCTTGAGCTTGAACTCGACACGGTAGTATAAGTCACATTCTTGTATAAAAACTGATCTCTGCTTTCGGTGAGATTCAGTGAGCTGTTTTTAGCAAGGTCATAACTCGCACCCTTGCCGTTCTGACTGTATTTATAACGGATAATAACGCACGCACCTGCCGCAAATGCTCCCACCGCAAGTGCAAGCACCGCTCCGGTGTACATACCTTTTAAAAATCTGTCGGCAAGCGTAAGCGGCTCGTCTTGAATCTTAACATTGTTATATGTTGAGTTGCCGGTGCTTTTGCCAACAGAGTGATAGTACTGCACAGAATCAATAAATTCGTTGCACGCACCCTGATAGTTGCCATCTGCAAGCTCCGCCTGAACATCGTCAAGCATAGTATTCATACGACTGTCATCAAAATAATACATAGCCTCGCCCTTTGTAATGATATACATTTCACGAGAGCTCATATCAACAGTGAGGAACACGCCGCTTTTTTCGTCACCGCAACCGTAATCGTGGTTATCGAAATAATCGTTGCAATAGTCCTCTATATCGTATGACGAAACATTGTTGTTGTTTGTATAGATTATAGTGTCCCAGCCTGTTGCGAGCGTACACTTTTTGAGATTATTCTCAATGCTTTCTTCCTGTGAATCAAGCAAAATGTCCGCATCGTCCGTAAGCTTTTTTGTGCTTTCGGCAAATGCCGTATTAGCAGAAACCGCAAGCATTGCACTTACCGCCAACGCTGTAGCGGCAACGGAAAGTATATTTTTCAGCACGAGAATATACCTCCCAGCATACCGAGAATAAATCCGATTCCCGCCAAAATGCAGGAGAATATAACAAGCTTATCGGTTGCGGCAGGCAGACTGCCGTAGAGCTTACCTGTCTGACCGTTGATGGCAAACGGGTAAATCTTGCCCTTATACTTATAAGTTATAATCCACACAGGCAAAAGCGTATAACTCCAACTTTCAATATCTGTGCGGTCATAGTAATTGGTTACTTCAATACCCGAATATTCACTGCAAGCACCCTTAAGCACCTCTTTGCAATACTCGTCAATCTTTTGGTCAACCATTTGCTGAATATTCGCTTTTTCTATATCTCTTTTTTCAGCCTGAAATCCCGACAAATACGACATAGAAAACTTCTGTGCTTCTGATAAATCATACGGATGTATGCACTGCAACATTTCTCTGTCGGCACCCGAAAGCGCCCTTTCAAAAACATTGCGTATGTAAACATCGCCGCTTCTGAACAAGTCATAGTACGAGGTTTCGGTATATCGTCTGTCACCGGATTTCCAGTGCCTGTACTTTTTGCCCTTTGCCGTCATATGAGAATCCTGTTGAGTATCTATGTACCAATATGGGAAATATACACCTGTCATTTTCTCAATATTTGAGTCGCTTAAAAAATCTTTGGGCAAAAACTTTTTGCCTTTTGTTTTATCCATAAAAGCTGAAACAGCTTGTTCTCGTGACAACTTAAACGGAATAATTCTGTCGGGTCTGAAATCTCCCGACAATCTGCCCTTCATTACAACAGGATTGTGGCAGTAAAAGCAGGTTGTTGCCGCTGTAGATGAAGTGGTAACAACCTCTGCGCCGCAGGAATCGCAATGGAACACATAACCGTCGTGCAATTCCTCTTTAAATTCCTGTTGGCTGTCAGCACCGCTTTGTTCCCTTTCGGCGTAAATTTGCTGAATCTTCTCCGGAGAAAACTCCGAAAGACAGTATTCACAGCAAAATCTTTGCCTTTGCGGGTTAAAAGTAAGCGGTGCCGCACAGGATGGGCAGTTATAATTGACTGTACCCATTTATTGCCTTATCCCTCTTAAATTATTCTGCCTTTGTACCGCATTCAGGACAGAACTTCTGATTTTCTTTTAATTCATATCCGCAGTTTACACAGAAATGCTTTTTAGGTGCATCAGGCTTTTTTGCGCCGCATTCAGGGCAGAATTTGCCTGTATTTACCGCACCGCAAGCGCAAGTCCAGCTATCTGCCGACTGAGGCTGTACAGGCTGTTGAGCGTTCTGCTGCGGCTGAGCAGGCTGTGCGCCGCCAAGCGGATTGCCCTGTGGCTGTTGAGGCTGTTGAGGCTGTTGAGGCTGCTGTGGCTGCTGATTGTTGTAGTGTGGGTTCTGCTGATAGCCGCCGAGGATATTACCGCCTGCATTCATACCCATGCCCATACCCATAAAGCCTGCCATTGCGCCGTTTGAGTTTGAGCCTGCCGCTTTCATACCTTCCGCAACATTAGCTGCTACATAGCCCTGCTGAACCGCTGCGTCCGAAAGCATTGCGCCCTTGTTTCTCATATTGATAAGCTCTGTGCTCTCGTCATTGTAAGAAATGTTGATAGCAACTGCCTGAACCTGAAAACCACGCTGCTGCTCCCATTCCTGGTCGAGAGTTTTAGCCATATACTGACCGAATTCACGGGATTTACCCTTAATAAAGCTGATTCTGTAACCGTCAGCAGAGAAGTTGTTGATAGCAGAACTTAAAGCTGCCTCAAACTCTGTGTTATACTGGATTGACTTTGACTTGTAGTCAAACGGCTGACAAGCTGTTACAAGTCCCTTGTCGATTACTTCCTGATAGAACTTAAGCGGATCGGTAATCTTAATAGAATATGTACCGTGCGCACGGAGAAAAAGTTCTGCATTGTAGAAACTGTCAAAGTAGTTTACAACATTCTTTGTGCCGAAAAGAATACCTGTAATTTCGGCAAGGTTGATGTAAATTACATACTGCGACTGTGACGGAATTCCGCCGTATTTAATACGGGAGAATGTTTCTTTAAGAGAGTCGCCAAACTGGCCGCAGAAAAGCGACGGCATTGAGCTGTTGCTTACCTGGTAATAACCCGGTTCCGCAGTAAAGTCAACTACCTTACCGCCGTCAATAAGGAGCATACACTGGTTGTCATATACCTGAATAACCGAACCGTTTGATACGATGTTTGGTGTGCCCTTTGTGTTTTGAGATGTGCCGTGTGTTATCTTTTCACCGGGAACCATTGCGAGAGTTCCGCTCATTGGTCTTGGCTGGATAACCTCCTGCCAAGAATCTGCCAATCCGCCTTTAACCGAGTTAATGGCTGCTCTGATAATGCCCATAGTCTTATCTCCTTTACAAGAAATTTTCTTTATTTTTAAATTTTTGTGAGCTGATATAATTGCACTGAAACGAAGGCTTTTGCTTTAGATTAAATCTTCTTAATCTGTTACAGGTTTGGTTTCAAAAATGTTGGGGTAACAAATAAATTATTATTTAACACACAAGTTAAACAAAACAATTTGCTAAACCATAATTCACTCTGATTTTCAACATCGCCTAAGTGCAATTGTTTATAAATTAATATGGTCTTGTAGCGTTGGTTTGTTCTCTTATTGACGAGAATTTCCACGCTCTTATGTTGATTTCCGTAATGCCTGTGCCGCAGTATTCACAGAATTTCTGACCTAAGTTCTTAATCGGTGCGCCGCAGTTAGGGCAATTAATACCAAGTCCCTCACTGCCGTTTGCAACCATGTCAACATTCTGTATGTACACAAGCTCGGTTTCGTAAACACTTTGAGTTTTCATATCCCTGCTGCCGTAAACCACACTGCCTGCGGCGTCGGTGGTATAGGCATAAGAACCTACAGACGATACAAACAAAATCCTTGCGGTTGCGCCGTCCTTTGTGTATCGTGAAATCTCCGTACGGTGAATTACAATATCATCGTAATTCTGCTTGTAGCCTCTGTTTGACAGGTCGGTAATAATACTCTTTACGCTGTCTTTTAAGGCTGTGGAACACTCGCCGTATAAAAGCTCCGGATTTTTTTCCTCAATGGAGTTCATATAACTGCGCAGTACGGTTTCTGCTTTTTGTTTGTAATCGTCATAGTCAAACTCCGGGAAATCTCTTTGTATTCTCGGCAGACAAAGACCCGTCATAGCCTGCAAAGAGCGTGGAGTTTCACTCATTTCCCTTTTCTGATTATTGATTCCCTGTACAAAAGAATCCGTACCGAACATATTTCTTGAAATCTGTCTGATTCCGTGTTTTATTTTATAGACTGCCACCGCAATGGCAATGGCAACCGCTGCAATCAATACAAGTGTAACTATAAGTCCGACAGGCACACCTGACGAAACCGCTCCGACAAACAATTGATTCATCGTTTACTCCTGCGGTTTTACTGAAATTCCGAGAACATCGAGGCTCTCATCGTCAACAACGGACGGACAAGCTGACATAAGCTCGCTTGCATTCTGAACCTTAGGGAATGCCGTAACATCACGAAGGCTGTCTGTACCGCACATAAGCATTGTAACACGGTCAAGGCCAATGCCCATACCGCCGTGTGGCGGAGCTCCGTACTTATACGCTTCTACAAGGAAGCCGAATTTTGCTTCAATTTCCTCGTCGGTAAGTTTTAATGCCTTAAACATTCTCTGCTGTAACTCATAATCAGTAATACGCATTGAACCGCTTGAAAGCTCTGTTCCGTTAAGTGTGAGGTCATAAGCCTTTGCAATAACCTTTGACGGGTCTGTGTCGAGGTACTGCAAGCACTCCTCTTTAGGCATTGTAAACGGATGATGCATTGCAAGCCACTCGCCGCTCTCTTCGTCATACTCAAAGAACGGGAAGTCAACAATCCAGAGGAACTTAAATTCATCGGGAATAATGTCGAGAACCTTTGCGACCTTAAGTCTTAATGCACCGAGAGTTGTAAGAACTGTGCTGTTTTTATCGGCAACAATGAAGATTACATCGCCCTTCTCTGCGCCGAGTCTTTCGTAAATAGCGGAAAGCTCTTCCTCTGTCATAAACTTCTTAAATGATGCATTCGGCTCGTCAACCCATCTTACATAGGCAAGACCCTTTGCACCGATACCCTTTACATACTCTGTAAGTTTGTCAATTTCTTTTCTTGTATATACAGACGCCGCATTCTTTGCAACAATGGCACGAACAGAACCGCCGTTTTCAACAGCGCTTGTAAATACGCTGAAACCGCAGTCCTTTACGAGGTCGGAGATATTCTGAATCTTCATATCGAAACGAATATCAGGCTTATCCGAACCGTAGTTCTCCATAGCGTCGTTGTATGTCATTTTCTCAAACGGAGTTACAAGCTCCTTGCCAAGCACTTCTTTAAACAAACGCTTGAAAAGTCCCTCGTTGATTTCCATAATTTCGTCCATATCAACAAACGAAAGCTCCATATCAATCTGTGTAAACTCAGGCTGACGGTCGGCTCTTAAGTCCTCATCTCTGAAACAACGGGCAAGCTGAATGTAACGGTCAAAACCCGATACCATTAAAAGCTGCTTGTAAATCTGCGGTGACTGCGGAAGAGCGTAGAACTTTCCCTTGTGGATTCTTGACGGTACAAGGTAATCTCTTGCGCCCTCCGGAGTTGATTTAATCATCATCGGAGTTTCAATCTCGATAAAGCCGTTCTCGTAGAAATAATCTCTTGCAACCTTTGCAATTTTACTTCTCATAATAATGTTGTTCTGAATAGGACGGCGGCGAAGGTCAAGATAACGGTATTTAAGTCTTAACTCCTCGTTTGTGCTTGTTTCGTCAACAATTTCAAAAGGCGGTGTCTGTGCCTTTGAAAGAACTCTAAGGTCTGTTACCATAACCTCAATATCGCCTGTAGGAATATCCTTGTTCTTGGAACTTCTCTCACATACTATGCCTTTTGCCGCCAAAACATACTCACTGCGGCAAGCAAAAGCTTTATCAAAAATTTCTTTATCCGTCTTATCGTTAAAAGCAAGCTGAACAATGCCTGTGCGGTCACGAAGGTCAATAAAAATAAGCTGACCGAGGTCACGGCAACGCTGTACCCAACCGCAAACTGTTACTTCTCTGCCGACATCGCCGATTCTAAGGTCGGAGCAATAGTCGGTTCGTTTAAGTCCTGTCATAAATTCTGCCATTTTTGTATATCTCCTTAAATTAAGTTGTCAACGCTTACAGCTTAAAGCTGTCAACATCGGCAAGCTGAAGTACCATAAATTTCTCTGCAAATGTATTGTCAAGTACAATTTCAGTCTGCTCGCCGCTCGACATATTCTTAATAACTGCCTTGCCCTGCTCAATCTCATTTTCGCCGAGCACCATAGAGAACTTTGCACCGATTTTGTCGGCATATTTCATCTGTGCTCTTAATCCTCTGCCTACAATATCGGTTTCGGCAATAAGTCCGCAGGAACGGACAGCTTTGATAATTTCAAATGATTTAAGCGACGCACTCTCGCCCATAACAGCAACATAGAGGTCGCAGGTTGACGGTTTCGGAATTTCAATGCCCTGTTTGTCCATAAGCATTAAAAGTCTTTCAATGCCCATTGCAAATCCGAGTGACGGCAAGTGCTTTCCGCCGAGCTCCTCAATAAGTCCGTCGTATCTGCCGCCGCCGCAAACTGTGCCTTGAGCACCGATAAAGTCGGTAACGAACTCAAAAACAGTTTTTGTGTAGTAGTCAAGTCCACGAACGATTGTAGGATTTACCGTATATTCAACACCTGCGGCATCAAGGTATTTCTGAACGCTTGCAAAGTGCTCTTTACACTCGTCGCAAAGATAATCTGTAATTTTAGGTGCGCCCTGTGCAATCTTTGAACATACGGGACTTTTGCAGTCGAGTATTCTCATAGGATTTTTTTCAAGTCTTGAATTGCAGGTTTCGCAAAGCTCGTCTTTGTATCCGTAAAAATACTCCTTGAGCGCCTTGTGGTACTCGGCACGACAAGTAGGACAGCCGATAGAATTAATTTCAAGTCTGAGCTGTTTAATGCCAAGGCGGTCAAAAATAGACTGTGCGGCGCAAATAAGTTCCGCATCGGCAACAGGTGACTGTGTACCATAGCACTCAAGACCGAATTGGTGGAACTCTCTTAATCTGCCTGCCTGCGGCTTTTCGTAGCGGTAGCAAGACACAAAATAGCTTGCCTTGATAGGTAAGCTGTCATTTACAAGACCGTGCTCAAGCACTGCTCTTGCTGCGCCTGCCGTACCCTCGGGACGAAGTGTAACACTTTCTCCGCCCTTTGTATCGAATGTATACATTTCTTTCTGAACAACATCTGTTGTCTGACCCACACCTCTTGCAAAAAGCTCTGTGTGCTCAAAAACAGGTGTACGAATCTCTTTAAATCCGTAAGCCGCCGATTCTTTACGCATAACATCTTCAACGAACTGCCAGCGGTAGCTGTCCTTTGGCAAAACATCTTCTGTGCCCTTAATCTTTTTGGTGATTACTCCCATTATTTCCTCCAAATTATAAAACCTTTTATATTAATCGAAAATTCCGTATAAACACAATTATCGGGCAGCACAAAACCGCCCGACAATGAAATCGTTTTTTACTTTAAAATATTTCTCCAGTCAAGGTCGCCACGCTCAAGACCGTGAATAAGTACCTCTGCGGTTGCGATGTTTGTAGCAACAGGAATATTGTGCATATCGCAAAGTCTGAGCATATTCATATCGTTAGGCTCATTAGGCTTTGGATTGAGCGGATCTCTGAAAAAGAGAAGCATATCAACTTCGTTGCAGGCAATTCTTGCCGCAATCTGCTGACTGCCACCCTGTGAGCCTGCCAAAAACTTCTGAATTGTAAGGCCTGTTGCCTCTGAAACCATTTTGCCCGTAGTGCCTGTCGCACAAAGGTTATTTCTGCTTAAAACACCGCAGTAAGCAATGCAGAACTGAACCATAAGTTCCTTTTTTTCATCGTGCGCAATAAGAGCAATATTCATACACAAATTCCTCCCTATATATTAAAAGGCTTATCCTTTAAATGCCAAGGGAACTCTTTGCCCCTCAAGCCTTCGTGCCAGACAATCGAAAACCGATGCTGCGGCACTCCAGTTAAGCCCTGCAACTCCACGCTGCATAATAACTGATATTCTTATGTCAAACGGTACAAGTGCGATAAGTTGAGTTTGTACCGCATCAATAACTTCGTCAAGGTCGGCATAAAAACCGAGCTCGGTAAAAGTTTTTCTGTCAAAGCGGTTTATAACAAGCCTTTGATTTTTTATACCCAAAGCGTCAAGCTTGTTTTTCACTTTTAATCCGCCTCTTACGCTTGTCGGCTCTGCGTTGGCTACAATAAGCGCCCTGTCGGCGGG
>UMKZ01047799.1_pt1 | contig 12244 bp, 8 predicted proteins | sample 1966441 | NCBI WGS metagenome assembly UMKZ01 (sample SAMEA4836189, study PRJEB28245) | human gut metagenome | biome: gut microbiome; material: fecal sample | place: Denmark | collected 2008
AGCATGTTCGTGCTGGACGAACATGACAAAGCCCGGCCGAATCACTTCAGCCGGGCTTTATAACATATTATTTGTCCCAAGTCCCGCAGGATTCAAACGGATGTTTCGCACATGCGGAACTCAGGGTTTTATTATGGTCTAGGATAACCTAGAAGATTTCGTCATTAGACTCCTCTGAGACATTGAAATCAGGAGCATTGTAGTTGTCATTGAAGTTCTCAGCTCCCTCTTCAGCAGGTCTTGGGCCGAATGGTCTTCTGCCTCTGTGGTCATCGCGTGGACCTCTGCGGTCATCTCTTGGGCCACGACGGTCATCACGGCGGTCACCGCGTCTGTCGTCACGTGGGCCTCTGCGGTCATCGCGTGGGCCACGACGATCATCCCTGCGGTCGTCACGCGGACCTCTTGGTCTGCGCTCAGGCTCTACATATCCCTCCGGCTTCTCCATGAGAGCTCTCATTGAAAGTCTCATCTTGCCGGTCTTCTCGTCGATTTCGAGAAGCTTGACATCGACTTCGTCACCGACTTTCAATACATCAGCGACATTCTCAGTCTTTGTCCAGGCGATTTCAGACACATGGAGAAGACCCTCCTTACCAGGAAGAATTTCCACAAATGCACCGAAATCAAGGATAGAAACAACTTTTCCGTGATATACCGCTCCAACTTCAGGAACTGCGCAGATTCCTTCAATCCAAGAAAGAGCCTTGTCAAGAGAGTCCTTGTCTGTAGAGAAGATATCAACGATACCCTTACCTCTCTCAGCATCCTCAGTGATGGTAATCGTAGTACCTGTCTCCTTCTGAATCTTCTGGATAGTCTCGCCACCCTTTCCGATAACAGCACCGATGAAGTCTGAGTCGATTTCAAGCTGCTTGATTCTAGGAACAAATGGCTTGTAGTCCTCACGTGGCTCGCTGATGCATTTCATCATCTCGCCCATGATATGGAGACGACCCTGACGAGCCTGCTCGAGTGCCTTTGCAAGAACATCGTAAGAAAGTCCGTCAACCTTGATATCCATCTGGGTTGCAGTGATACCGTCCTTGGTACCTGTAACCTTGAAGTCCATATCTCCGAGGTGGTCCTCGTCACCGAGAATGTCGGTAAGGATCGCATACCTCTCGTTTGGTCTGTCCTTGTCAGTGATAAGTCCCATCGCAACACCTGCAACCGGTTTCTTGATCTTGACACCTGCATCCATGAGAGCAAGGCAGCCACCGCATACAGAAGCCATTGAAGATGAGCCGTTTGACTCGAGGATATCTGATACGACGCGAACTGCATATGGATTTTCAGGTGCTAGAGGAACTACGGCCTTCAAAGCACGCATCGCAAGGTTTCCGTGTCCGATTTCACGACGGCCTACGCCTCTCTGAGCCTTTGCCTCACCTGTCGCGAACGGAGGGAAGTTATAGTGGAGAACGAACTGCTGTGTCTCACGGACAAGCACCTCATCCATTTCCTTCATGTCAAGCTTGGTTCCGAGAGTTACAGTAGCCAAAGACTGTGTCTCACCACGTGTGAAAATAGCGGAACCGTGAGCGCATGGAAGATAGCCGACCTCGCACCAGATAGGACGTACCTCAGCAGTCTTACGGCCGTCGAGACGGACGCCCTCGTCGAGAATCATGTTTCTCATCGCGGCCTTCTCCTCATTGTTGTAATATCTTGCTACCATTGCAGCCTTGGCCTCCTGATCTTCCTCAGAAAGTGTAGCAAGGAAGTCTGCCTTGATCTGCTCGAAACCGTCAGTTCTTTCCTGCTTTGGCTTTGCTGACTTTGCAAGAGCATAGCACTTGTCATAGCAGAACTCGTGAACTGCCTTCTTGAGGTCCTCATCCTCTTCATCGTGAGGATAGTCTCTCTTGACATCCTTGCCGAGTTCCTTGTTCAGTTCAACCTGCACAAGACACTGCTTCTTGATAGCCTCGTGAGCGAATTTGATAGCCTCAAGCATATCAGCCTCGCTTACCTCGTTCATTTCACCCTCAACCATCATGATGTTGTCGTATGTAGCGGCAACCATGAGTTCGAGATCGCTGTCCTTCATCTCGCTGAATGCAGGGTTGATTCTGAATTCACCGTTGATCCTTGCTACGCGAACCTCAGAGATAGGACCTCCGAATGGAATGTCGCTGGCTGCGAGTGCAGCTGATGCGGCAAGTCCTGCGAGTGCATCCGGCTGGGTGTCGGCGTCTGCAGAGATAAGGTTGACATTGACATAAACCTCAAGATGGAAATCATCCGGGAAAAGTGGCCTCAACGCACGGTCAACGAGACGTGAGATAAGAATTTCATAGTCTGAAGCTTTTCCTTCGCGCTTCATGAATCCGCCAGGAAATCTTCCTGCCGCGTAGAATTTTTCTTTGTAGTCAACCTGGAGAGGCATGAAATCAGTACCTTCCTTGACTTCTTTTGCACATGTCACAGTGGCGAGGAGCATGGTTCCTCCCATCTTGATGACTGCCGAACCGTCAGCCTGCTTTGCAAGTTTACCGGTCTCGATTTCGATTACCCTGCCATCGGATAATTCGATTTTCTTGTTGATGATGTTCATTAGTGCTTCTTAAGACCTGCCTTCCCCAATGGAAGTTGTTTTCTTTCTTTTCTTATATCATCTCCCGACGCCCTGCAGCAGGTCAATTATTTTACAGAGCCGGGTTACTAATATTCTCGTGTCAGAAGAGCCTGCCGGCCTGCACCGGGGCAACTTCGAAAAATGTGGTCAATGCTGAAAAAACGGCAAAAACTGAAAAAGACCGGCTCCCACCAGGAACCGGTCTTTTCGTTTCCTATCGTATTATCGACGGAGACCAAGCTCCTTAACGATGCTTCTGTATCTCTCGATATCAACTCTCTGGAGATAGTCCAGAAGCTGACGTCTTTTACCTACGAGACGGAGAAGTGAACGACGAGTTACAACGTCTTTCTTGTTCTTCTTCACATGCTCTGTGAGGTGATTGATACGGTAGGAAAATAGAGCAACTTGACTCTCTGGAGAGCCGGTGTCTGTATTAGACTTTCCGTACTTCGCGAAAATCTCTTGCTTCCTTTCAGCCTGTAAATACTCAGCCATTTCGCAAAAAATTTAGTTAAATTAAACAATACCCGTCCTTTAAAGGACAAAAGCGGATGCAAAGGTAAGCATTATTTTTGGAAATCCATGCATTTTGTAACGAAAATGCACGAAATACATGTTGCCGCCTAATTTTCCTTACGGAAGTTTGACACTTTAAAATCCGAAACAGGCGAAGCCAAACTGATAAGGTTCAGCGGTCTTTCCAGTAACGTTCGATTTCCTCGAGCGTCTTGCCTGTGGTCTCAGGGACAAGTTTCCACATGATGAGCAAGTATGGGACACACATCAGCGCAAAGAGGAAGAAGGTGCCTGCAGGGGCAAAAGGAGGGACATTGGCAAGCAGCCATGGGGTCAGCTGGCCTACGAGATATGTGCCTATCCAAAGCGCCAGACCTGCGATTGACATTGCTATACCACGAACATTGTTCGGATACATTTCCGACAGGAGGACAAATACGACGGCGCAGATGGAAATCGCGCAGCAGAAAACATAGAACAGGAAGAAAACCAACATGAAGATACTGCCAAGCTGTTCAGGGAAGATGAAGTAGAATCCTATCATCAAGAGCGAGAGTATCATTCCGGAAACGCCCCAGTAAACAAGTTTCTTTCGTCCCACTCTGTCAATAATGAGCAATGCTATGACTGTAGTTCCCATATTCACGAAGCCCACAAGGACCTGTGAGAACAGAGCATCTCCAGACGAAAGGCCAGCCTCCTTGAAGATCTCCGGGCCATAATACAGAACTGCATTGACACCCATGAACTGCCCCAGTATCGCGATGGCGGAGCCGATAAGGACAGCCTTCAGTATACCCGGCGAGAGGAGTGCTTTCCACTCTGTTTTCACCTCTCCTCTTATAGATTCTTCAGTAATGGACTTCTGGCGAGATGCCTCATCAGGAGAAAGATAAATCTTCTGCAGAATAGTGGAAGCCTTCCGCCCCTCTCCATGAACGATTAGCCAACGGGGACTCTCCGGAATCAAGAATATGATAAAGAAAAACAGCAGAGCCGGAATTGTCTCAGAACCGAGCATTCCTCGCCAATACTCATCCACCATTGTCTTGTTCATAAAATCAGATATAAAACGCGCTGCCGGGTCCAATGCAGCTGTCTCAGCCACTGAAAGTATCCACCAGTTTATAAAATAGGCGAAAAGGAAACCTATGGTGATCGCCAACTGATAAAGAGATACAAGAGCACCGCGCCTGTTTGCCATCGCGACCTCTGAGATATAGATAGGAGAAACAATAGAGACAACTCCGATGCCCACCCCTCCGATTATACGGTAAACGACAAGTTCTGTAAATGAACCGCAAATCGCGCAGCCTATTGCTGAAAGGCTGAACATGAATGCCGCAAACAGCATTGACTTTTTACGGCCGAAACGGTCACTGATGACACCCGCCGAAGCGACACCGGCTATAGACCCGATAAGAGCACAGCCAACATACCATCCAAGCTGAATGGTATCAAGTCCGAACTGCGTAGCGACAATCGACGTAGTACCCGAAATCACTGCAGTATCATATCCGAAAAGTATTCCTCCGATTGCCGCCACAACCGAGAGGAACACTACATATCCAAAGTTTTCTTTTTTCATATTTCGAAGTATTCTTTATATCTGTCATACAAATGACCGGCCTGAAGATATGCAGATTGAGGCGACATGAAATGCGAGAACTCGAAAGTAATCGCCTTGTCATAGCCACAGCGTGCAGCGGCTTCAAGTTTCATACGAAGTTTATCGAACTTGATAGGCAAGAATTTGATAGGCATATCACGGTCAAAAGTCTCATCATTTGTCCAACACTGCATTCCATACTTGTCCGCAAGTTTCTTGTTCACAGAGAAGAACGCATCCAACTCATCATAGTCAATGTGACCGTCCTGAAAGGCACAGGCATCTACAACATCATGGATTCCGTCGAAAATCTCATTCCATTCACGCTCGTGCTCCTGAACGGAAACAGCATCTTCACGCGTCTTGAGAGCAGTGCCCATCACGGCCTTCTTACCGTCAATCCACGGGGAAATGAAGGTAGGAAGCCCGCCTGACACATCCTTGCACTGTTTGCCCATAGCATGAAACGCATCGATTGCCCCCTTTGTCCTACGACTGATTTCTCCACTGATATACCATCCGCCGAAACTGTCATATTTGCGGCCATACCTTTCCCAGACCTCGTCAATCACGAATTTGTTGTCTTCTATTTCATATGACAAGTCACCGGTATCCCAATATCTTCCGGAATCATACAGTCCGAACCAGAACTTCATCCCATATTTCCGAGCCAGCCGGAGGAACATGTCAATAAGGTCCACCGACGGCATATAGCAGCCCTTTTTCAAAAGATACGGAGACGGATATGTAATGAATTTCCGATAACCGGAGCGGATGCAGATTACCGTATCTATACCGATTGATTTCATATAGCGAAAATCCATGTCCCATTCTTTCTCGCCCCAATTCTGATGAGGGATATCGTGAGAAATCTCGTCAAGGAATGTTCCTGTTATACGAAGGCCTTGCCCTTTCGGGACAATGAGACCTGAACCGGAGGCCAAGCCCCCGTCAATCACTCTATCATCAGCACTTCCGCAAGCAGTCGGAAGTACAGATGCCACAGCAGCAGTAGATGCGGCCGCTGCCATAGACTTTAAAAAGTGCCGCCTGTCGGTCATATTCACAACTATTTACGCTGTCCACATTTTTCAGCCAACTGCCAAATCTGGTAAAGCCCTCTCGGGACATGGAAACAGCCCTTCCATTTACCGCCTTTGAGCGGGAGAAGGACCTCGCCACGGCGGTTAAGGTATCCGAACCATTCCGGATATTCCTTATCCTTGAAATTATCCCAGAGATACGCATCCAGTTTCAAAAACCATTCGAGGCATTTTTCATTTCCGGTCAGCTGATAGCCCTTGAGCATGGCTATCGCAGACTCGATATGCACCCACCAAAGTTTCTGGTCCCATTCGAGTTTCTGCTGCGGAACTCCCTTGACATCAAGGAAATAGTATATTCCTCCGAATTCCTTATCCCATCCGCGTTCAATGACGCTAAGAGCGATTTCCACACATTTTTCTATCAATGCCTTGTCGTCCCGACGCACTCCGAGATTCATCATAAACCACAGAGCCTCAAGGTCATGGCCCGGATTGATTTCCCTTCCCTCAAAGCAATCAAGAGGTGCTCCATCCACTGAAGAGACATTCTCCAGCATGCAGCCGAGTTCCGGCTTATAGAACACGTCGAATACTTCGTGCAGACAAGTGTCGATAGTCTGCTCCAGAACTGACTTATCCTCGAGAATATCCTCTATTTCGAGGGCCATATTGCAGACAATCATAGGAAGAGCGAAATCCTTCATCGGACGAGTACCCGGATACGCCTTGCACCATTGGCCTTTAGGATTTGAACGCCTTTCGAGAATCCGTCCGAAGATACGGCTGGCAATCTGCGCATACTCATCATTGCCGGTAGCTTTTGCAAGTTGCGCAAATGCCATACAGGCGAATGTATTTGAAAAGATATTGTAAGGCTGAACAAGCGGATTTCCTTTCCTGTCAAGGGAGAAATAGAAGTCCCAGTTCCCATCGTGCCCGTATGTTTTCAGGAATTCAGCACCCTGGACTGCACAATCGAGCCACTGCTGATTTTTCTCTACATTATTATAGAGCATCGCAAACAGCCATACTTCCCTGCCCTGAAGCCAGATAAACTTGTCCGTATCATAAACCGACCCGTCACGATTGAGACAGCTGAAATATCCGCCGTACTCTTTATCCTGAGAATGCTCAAGCCAGAAAGGAAGACAGTTTTCCCTGAGTTCTTTCTCATAACGCGAGGCTATCTCTTTGAAATCTACATTGACCATGTTAAACTACGATATTATTTAATTCAGGCACAAATATACAATTTTTTATTAACTCAACCATTGTTTTTAATTTTTTTAATTTTAAGTTTAAGTTCTAGGGAATATTTTTATAAATAACATATAATGATTTATAAACTGTGCGGAGTGAGTTCCGCCGCGGCCGACTGCTTGTCGGCGTGAAATCTCCGCCAATTCATTGCATACCTGCACAATTGAAAAAACCCCAGAATCGCCATTACAGCGTTCTGGGGTCTTCATATCTTAAAATCGAAGTGTCAAAGACGGGAAGGCAAGCATTATTTTTGGAAATCCATGCATTTTGTAACGAAAATGCACAAAATCAGGCTGATTATTGTTTGTTGAGCACCAGACGGAAGCCCACAAAATACATGTTGCTGTCGAATTTCCCTCCGAAACGGTGCGTAAGACGACACCAGCCAGGATCATTGACAACGGAACCGCCGCGCATTACGCGGAAGCCGTCAGGGTTCTTCACATCATACACAGGATTAACCTGGTCCTGAGCAGTATATTGCCCATACCAGTCAGCGCACCACTCCAGCACATTGCCCGTCATATCATATAGTCCGAGGCCATTAGGTTTCTTGGTACCGACAATCATGACATTACTCTTTGCATTGGCGTAATACCATCCGACCTCGTCCACGTCATCACTTCCGCAATACAGATAATGCTCCTGTCTGTTTCCGCCCCTTGCGGCATATTCCCACTGGGCCTCCGTCGGGAGACTAAAATTCATCCCGGTCTGTCCGTTCAGTTTTTCAACGAACTCCTGGCACAGGGGCCACGATTTCTGTCCCACAGGCTTGAATCTTTCATTCTGCTCCAGCGGTGTCGGGGCACGGCCTTCCATCACCATATTCCACACCTCATTGGTCACCTCGCATGAGCCGATATAATAACTGTCAAGAGTAACATTATGGGCAGGTTTTTCGTACGACTCCGCTGATGCATCATCATCGGCGGCACCCATCCTGAAGGTTCCGCCCTCGACATAGACCATCTTGAAAACGACGCCGTCAAGATTGATGGTCCGGACCTTCTTCGGCAGGGTCTCGAAAGCCACATCCTCTCCGTAAGACGTGCCGAGCTTATTTGTCGCAAACGCGCGGACATGATAGCCTTTCCAGTCAGAAAGGTTTCCGAGTTCCACGGAATATTCTCCCGTACCTCTGTTGGCATTGACCTTGGTTCCAGTCTCCAGGGTAGGATTTTCTTCCGTACCGTAAACCACTCCCCTCTCGAGCAATATCTTGCCGCCGTCGGAGACCAGGACGCAGGACACTGTCGCCCCTTCATCCGTCACATCCGCCACTCCGGCAGTCCGGACCTGAGGCAAGCCAGGTTCATTTTCAGGCGGAGTATCCGGTAGTTCTTCCGGACCCTTCGAGCAAGCCGTGAAGAACACAAAAAAGCCAGCCAGAAAGAAACTTCCGGCTGACCTCAGCAATAACTTTATATTTCCAGACATGTTATTTGTCATTATTCAATACAAGACGGAGACCGAAGTCCATTCCTGCATTGTCTGAAGTATAAGTTCCCACTCTCTTGTAAACTGTGCAGAAGATATCATCCAGGAAACCTGAACCACCGCGGACTACCCTTTCCTTGGCTTCGCTTGAAGGCTCTGCCGGACCGGTAGGGTCAGTAGCATCACCTGCCTCATATCCCGAAGAATAGAAATAGTCTGATACCCACTCGTTTACATTTCCGCTCATGTCATAGAGTCCGAGTTCATTAGGCTTCTTCTTGCCGCCTGGCATTGTTGATTCAATACCTTCTGCAGCCAAAGTAGTTGTCGACCAGCCGACCTCGGCGAGATCATTGCTTCCGGCATACATATACCCCTTGGAGTTCACTCCGCCGCGGGCAGCAAATTCCCACTGGGCCTCCGTAGGCATGGAGAATGTCAGACCTGTCTTTTTGTTCAGGCCCTCAACGAACTGCAGGCACATGTTGTAGCTGACCTGATGAACGGCGATATCGTCACCGATGTCATAACTTGGATTGGAGCCCATGATGGCAGTCCACTGTGCCTGGGTAACCTCAAACTTGCCGATGTAGTAGCTCTTTGTCAATGTCACATTGTGCACAGGTCCCTCATAAAGGAAACCTGCTTCCCACTGCGGGTTGCCCATAGCGAAAGTACCTGGTTTCACAAGCACCATCTCCAGCGACACCTTGTCATTGATGGCAATTGTGAGGGCCTCGGCCATATCTGTCGTAAAGGTTTTTTCCTCACCATATGCTGTACCTGCCTCATTTGTAGCATAAGCACGATAATAATATGTCGTAGAAGCCTTCAGTTCTGAAAGGACTGATTCGAAAACACCTGTTCCTGTTCCCTCATCGGTAATAGATGAAGCCTCAACAGTAGGATTGGCCTTGTCACCATACACGATACCGCGTGCAGTAACTTTAGCACCGCCATCTTCCTTGACCTCTCCGCCGACTTTGACCGAGCTGGTAGTAAGGTCTGTAAAATCAGCAGTCGTCACGACAGGAACTGTTGGAGGGACGGTCTCCGGATCATCGGGACCAGTCGAAGAAATACATGAGAACGTGAGCAGCAAAGTCGATGCTGCCAAAAGATAATAAGCAGTTTTCATATTGTTAAAATTATATTTGCATTAGATTGCACTTGCAAGGTAAACATTAAAAACCACAAATCCTACGACAATCCGACAAATTAATTCGACAATTTGACAATACGTATATGGATGCAGATCTCTCACCCCTTGGTTTTTATTCCTTGAATGTTAACTTTGTATTTTGTGCAGCCTTACCGGGCTCCACCACTCGGGAACACCGTCAGTTTTTATCCGTAACACGAATCACAACGCCATGAGACTCAGAACAATAGCATTGACAATTTCCACCGCGGTCCTCGCACTCAGCTGCGGCAGCAGAAGCGGTTACAGCTGGAAAGACGACCTCCAGCACAGGGTCGAACTCGACTTCTGCAAGACCAGGAGCGACGTGAAGGAATATATCACGAAATACATTCCGGATGCCACTGAAGACCAGATAGATTCGTGGACCAGACAAGGCTGCCTGGAAGCATTGACCCTGAACGGCGAGACATGGTATTTCCGCAACGCCGGCCCGAACCTCTTCCGCATCGACAAAAGCTGCCGCGCGATAAAAGAGGCCGCTGACGGCGCAGAGCCGGACAAAGCCTACCGGATCGGCAAGAAAGACATCGCCGATGCCGCAAAAGCGGTCAGGAAAAGGATGAAGGCCAATGCCAATGTGAATGTCAATGCCATCGATGACAATGCTGTCACCTACGAGGCCGGAGGCTACCTGTCCGGCGACAAGTATCTCGGAAAGCCGCACAAAATGAGAGTCAGATACACATTGACAGTCAATGCAGATGCCGTTCCGGACGGAGAAACAGTGCGTTGCTGGCTGCCCTATCCGAGGACTGATGTCCCGAGACAGAAAAATGTAAGGTTCATCGAGGCCGGCTGGACTTCCAGGCCATCCGATTCCTCCGACCCTCTGTATTTCAGGACCGAGTTGGCCAATGCCGAAGAACTGACCTTCTCAGGAAATCGGAGTGCACATAGTTCCCTTTATATGGAAGCGAAGGCGTCCGCAGGCTGGCCTGTCGTATTCTATGAGGAGTTCGAATATGAATCATGCGCTGAATGGATACCCCTCGGCATCACAGATGATGATACGGAAACCGGCATTGGTCCGTCCGGCAAAAAGGGTGCTGCACCGAAAGAATATACGAAGGAGCGCGATTCGCACATATTGTTCTCGCCGAGAATCCTGGAACTCAGAGACTCCCTGTGCAAAGGCATTGACAAACCTGTCCTCAAGGCGAAAGCCTTCTATGACTGGATTGACGCGAATTTTCCTTGGGCTTCGGCACGCGAATATTCGACAATAAAGAACATTCCGGAATATGTCCTCCACAACAGGCACGGAGACTGCGGCCAGGTCAGTCTTCTTTTTATAACTCTCTGCAGGTCAGCAGGTATCCCGGCCAGATTCCAGAGCGGATTCATGATGCATCCGGGCAATGACGGGCTGCACGACTGGGCTGAAATCTGGATTGACGGCTACGGATGGATTCCTGTGGACCAGTCTTTCGGAGGGGAAACCTACATGGGAGCCCTGGATGCCTACAGGCTCGTCATAAACAACGATTTTGGCCGCAAGTTTATCCCGGAAAAGAAATATCCGCGTAGCGAAACCGTTGATTTCCAGAGAGGCGAAGTAGAGTGGGACGGAGGAAACCTCTACTTCGACCAGTGGAAATATGAGATGAAAATCAGGTATTAATCCCGATTATTCATTATCTTTGCAAAAATACTCTCCGCAACTCAGACTTGCGGGGATATTTTTATTATCTCCAAGACGGACATAGATTACCATTTGTTGTTTTCATGAAGGGAATGCCTTCATGACTTTAAAATATTATACGGGATGAAGAAAGCATCTGTAATTCGAACTTGCATTTCATTGGTACCAATCGTGGTATTGGTCATTCTACTGGCATTGAACATCACCATTTTCGGAAGCGACGCGATTCTTGGCGCAAGCCAAGTGGCACTGCTGTTTTCAGCGGGAATCTGCGTATGGCTGGCGATGTGGCTTTTCAAGAAGCCGTGGGAGGAATTCGAGGACGCCATCAGGAGCAACATCGGTGACGTGACCACGGCCATCGTTATATTGTTCATGATCGGCGGCATTTCCGGAACATGGACAATGAGCGGAACCGTGCCGTCCCTTATATATTATGGTGTGCAGATCATCTCCCCGAAAATCTTCCTGGTGACAGCATGTATAATCTGCGCCTTCATTTCCGTGATGATCGGCAGTTCGTGGACCACTATCGCGACTATCGGAGTGGCCCTCATGGGTATCGGAAAAGCCCAAGGCTTCAGTGAGGGAATGATTGCCGGAGCCATCATATCCGGAGCATATTTCGGAGACAAGATTTCACCGCTTTCCGACACGACGGTAATGGCGGCATCCATCTCAGGGTCTCCCCTCTTCAAGCACATCAAGTACCTGATGCTCACCACAGTACCATCATTTGCTCTAACATTGACAATATTCCTGGTGCTCGGTTTTCTGCACAGCGGGAACGACTCTGCACAGATTTCGGTATATACAGAGACGCTGTCGTCGAAGTTCAATATTTCGCTGTGGACGCTCATCGTGCCGGTCGTAACCGGAATCCTCATCGCCAAGAAAATGCCTGCGCTGCCGGTATTGGGAATATCAATGTTACTGGCGG
>UMKZ01033381.1_pt1 | contig 12046 bp, 11 predicted proteins | sample 1966441 | NCBI WGS metagenome assembly UMKZ01 (sample SAMEA4836189, study PRJEB28245) | human gut metagenome | biome: gut microbiome; material: fecal sample | place: Denmark | collected 2008
CGAAATTTTTATTGATAAAGTTTTTCAACTTCAAACATTAATAAAGTTTTTCAATTATTTATCACTGTCTGAATGGTTATTTACACATTCTGCAAAGCGATCATTCTTCTGTTGTCAGATTTTATCAGCAGCGTGCTTCCAGGATTCCGTTCAGTGCGTTGCCACTGCTGGTGTGGCAGCGTACGATATCTGTGGAAGATCCGACTTCATCTAACGCACATTTTACCATCTTGTGGGATACTGTGTTTGTGAAAAGAACTAAAAGATCCGGACATCCGATCTTCTTGCTGAAGTCTGCCTCCATCTGTGTGAATACTTTGCATTTGCATTTATAAGATTTACAGATTTTCTTGTACTGTGCAACCATACGGTCATGTCCGCCTACGATTACGATACTCATAATTTTGTCCTCCTTGTTATCCTTTCATATCTGTACGTGGGTTTCTTTATAACCATATACTGTATAAACAGTTGTATATGTTATAACCTTGGTTCAGACTCTTATCTATATGATATGTCTGTTTGGATAGTTATTTACCTCTAACTGTAAGTTAGTATAAACTAACATTGTGTTTTTGTCAATACTCTCCTGTGATTTTCTCAAAATAATATAAATCCTATCAAAATAATAGAGTATTTATAATCGTCAGCAGATATGTAAAGCTATACTACTATATCTGTGATGGTTTCTCCCTCATCCAGCTGGAGAACACCGGGAGCGGCTTTTCTGAACACAAAAAAAGAAGCGACTATTATAGCCAGCCCTCCGTCTGTACAATAATCTCTTCTTTTCCTGATTTTCTATATCTGTTTTTCTTTATCTGTTTTTCTGCATTTCGTTTCTTATTTCTGTTTTTACTTTTTCTGTTTTTTTTACTTTATTCCTCTACGGAAGTGCGACATGCTCCAGGATTCCTGTCAGATGTGCGATCGTCACCCCATAGTTGGTCATTGGCACTTTCTGCTCTCTGGCTCTGTCAATGCGGTACATTACATATTTCCTGTTGAACATGCAGGCCCCGCACTGAATGATGAGATCATAAGAAGTCAGGTCTTCCGGGAAGTCTGTTCCGCTTACCAGATCCACCTGAAGGCTTTCTCCGAAACGTTTTTTCAGCATCCGCGGAATTTTCACACGTCCGATGTCTTCTTTGAGAGGTGCATGTGTACAGCATTCCGCGATCAGTACGCGTGAATGCTCATTCAGACTGTCGATCTGTGCAGCACCTTCTATATAGTAAGGCAGATCTCCCTTATATGCTGCAAACAGCACGGAAAAAGAAGTCAGCATGCTCTCTGTCGGTTTATGCTCATATACATATGGAAATACCTGTGAATCTGTAATGATCAGTTTCGGCGGCGCAGCTAATGTCTGCAAGGCGGCCAGATACTGGTCCGTCGTAACACTCATCACCAGACATTTTTTGTCCAGAAGTTCTCTTAATGTCTGTACCTGCGGCAGGATAAGCCTTCCCTTAGGCGCCTGAATATCCTGTGGCATGACAAGAAGAACCAGATCCTTTTCGGAAACCAGGCTTCCTGTGATCATTCTGGTGCCGCATCCTTCCGGAATCCTGCGCGCCAGTTCTTCTTTTAACGCCCGGATTCCCTCTCCTGTCGCTGCACTGATCTGACAGACATTTGTCCCTGTATTCTTTCGGATCAGCCCCGTCAGGTCTGCTCTCTGTTCCTGCGTACAGAGGTCAGCTTTACTCAGAACCGGGATCACAGGTGTCTGTTTTTCCTTAAAATAACGGTACCATTTCAGTTCCTGCTCCATTTCTTCTTCACAGAAAAGAATGATCGCAAGGTCTGTTTTCTGTGCCGCCAGCTCTGTCTTCTCAATTCTTAAAGCTCCAAGCTCTCCTTCATCATCAAAACCTGCGGTATCGATCAGGACACAGGGACCAAGAGGATAAATTTCCATGGCTTTATACACAGGGTCTGTAGTAGTTCCCGGAACATCTGCTACAATCGATACTTTCTGTCCCGAAAAAGCATTGATAAATGAAGATTTTCCACTGTTGGTCTTTCCGAAAATCCCGATATGCAGGCGGTTTCCGGAAGGAGTTTCATTTAAAGTCACTGTCATAAGCATTTCCTTTCTTTTCGGTCAGGAGTCTTTCGCTGCTTTCCGATTATAGCAATCCTCGTAAATAATGCATTTAAAACAGTTCAGCAGAGGGTGAAAGACAAAGAAGATATCTGCAGGCGTGCTAACGCACGGCAAAGATATCTGACACAGGATTTCACCCTCTGATGGACTGTCTTAAAATGCGTTATTTTAGAGGATCGCTATAGTATTCTTCTGCAACCATTCAGCACTCTGCTGCCCTGCAAAGTATCTGCCAGTCACATTATTTTATATAATCGCCTCTGGCGGTTATTACTTCATAACCGATACTACTCATCCGCGCAGCCATACAGGCTTTACATTCTGCCGCCTCGTCTCCTGTGCAGATTTTATTATCATAGAGGGTATATTTTCCCCTTACATTAACCGGAGATAAATTTGGCATGACGACATTGGCACCTGCAAGGATTCCTTTTTCCCTGCCTTTGGGATCAATGGTTCCCAGCGCAGTGGTGGAAGGAAGGAGTACATGCGGATGGATCAGGCGGATGATTGCAAGAAGCCGCAGGGTCGTCTCCACAGTTCCCGCAGGTTCCTCAGCAAAAGGAGTATCCTTGTGCGGAATAAATGGTCCGATTCCTGCCATTTCCGGCTGTAGTTCTTTGATAAACATCAGATCCTCAAAAAGTGTATCTACAGTTTGTCCCGGTGAACCCACCATGAATCCGCATCCGGTCTGATATCCTATTTTCTTCAGGATTTTCAGACAATTTTTTCGATAAAATAAAGACATCTGCTCCGGATGTAATTTCCGGTAATGTGCTTCATCTGCTGTCTCATGGCGCAGAAGATAGCGGTCCGCTCCGGCATCAAAATATGCCTGATAGCTCTCCTCACTTTTCTCTCCAATAGAAAGCGTCACTGCACATTCCGGATATCTTTTCTTGATCTCCCGGACAATTTCACAGATTCTGTCATCCGTAAAATAAGGATCTTCCCCGCCCTGGAGTACAAAGGTGCGAAATCCCAGATTCCATCCTGTCTCACAGCAGGATAAAATCTGTTCCATCGTAAGGCGGTAACGCTCTGCCTGTTTGTTGGCACAGCGGATTCCACAATAATAGCAGTTATTTTTACAGTAATTTGTAAATTCAATCAGACCGCGGATGTAGATTTTGTTGCCATAATGCGCAACCGCCGTTTCCCGCGCCCGTCTGTAAAGTTCCTCTGTCAGAGAGGAATCTTCAGAAGTAAGAAGTACTTCCAGTTCCTCTCTGGTAATGTTTTGTGTATTCTGTATGTGTTCCAGAATCTTAAAATCTGATTTTGATCTTGTCATACTCTGCTGTCTTTTCCTCACTTGATTCGGTTCAAGTTATCAGAAACGGTGCCATTTCATTCAGGGAAGAAAGGGCACCGTTTCCGGTCATTCGGCCTGCAGCCTTTTTTAGTCTCAGAGTTTCTTAATCTTAATATTCCTCGTATGATACACTTCCGTCAGAATAGGTGATCTCATAATAACCATGACCGCTTCCATCACAGTCATCATACTGCTGGCGGCTTACTTCATATGGCTGTTCCGGCTCTGCTGTCTGAGAATTGTCCGGTTCTTCTGCATAAGAAGTATCAGAAGTATCATCAGAAGAATCATAGGAGGTGTCATAAGAAGAATCAGAAGAAGAGGAAGCTGCACTTTCTGCTGCCGCCTGTGCCTGTGCCGCTGCCTGAGCTGCTGCTTCTGCTGCCGCTTTTTCTTTTGCTTCTTTTGCGTCTTTTTCCTCTTTTACTTTAGCATCTGCTGCTTCTTTATTCTCTGTGATATAAGAATGGTAAATATAACCTGTGATATCATCTGCCTGAACTTTGATCCATTCCGGAACGATTGCAACTGCTTTCACTTCTGTTCCTGTTGAAAGAACTTTCAGTGACTTGCTCTCTTTATCTGCCTGCTCACGTACATTTACATTGGATAACAGATACATGGTGACCGGAGATTCCCATTCTTTCTCATCTGCAGTCTCAGCAATCTCCTGATCTTTCTTCTGTGCATCCTGATATTTGATATAAAGGAAACCATACTCATCATAAATAACCGGGTCTGTCCAGGAATCCGGATTCACATTTTCAAAGATATGTTCTGTTCCGTCTTCAGCAGTTACTGTAAAGGTTTTTCCTGCGGAAGCGTCCTCTTTCTTTTCTGCATCTTTCTCTGCTTCTGCATCCTTGTCTGCCTCTGTATCTTTCAATTCTCCTGCAGTCAGTGCATATCCGGCCTGATTTTTAACAGTTACTTCCTGTGTATCTGTTTTGATAGTCAAATCTTCCACTTTGTCTTCTGCAGTGTCTGTTTCCTCTGTATCCTGTGCTTCAGAAGTCTGTGCAGTAGCCTCAGATGCCGCAAATGCAGCCGCCGGTGCAAACGCCATTGCTCCTGCTACAGAAAGACTCAAAAGTGCTGTGATCATTTTTCTTTTCATTGTATAAGTTCCTCCTCAATGATGTTTTTATAAATATTTAAATATTTATCATCTTTTTTTATCAGTATTTCCAGATCATTCCCATCTGCTGCCAATTCGGACGGAAGATAAAGGCAGAAACCATTATCATTCAGTTCCTCTCCCTGTGCAACATCCATAGGAAACGCTTCATATACTGCTCCGTTGATTCTGAGATAAATCTGAGAATCTGTATCCAGATAACCTTCTCTGATGCATCCGCTTACCTGCACTACTGTTCCCTGCGGTTTCATTTTTACATCTGTCGCTCCATCTTCTGCCAGAGTCTCTTCTTCTGCATCCAAAGTAACCTCGCTGGCAGCCAGTACAGGCGGAAACTGCGACATTTCCGGAAGAAAACGTTCTGCTCTTTCTATGATCACAGTATCTGCTGCGTTTGTATCCACATCGTTTAACTGATACGGAATTCCTCTTGAAAAATATGCATTTGCATAAGCATCTGCCATATATGGAAGAAGAGCATTTCCAAAAGAATCCCTGTACATGACAAGACTTCCTTCTTTTACAGGATTTACAGTTGTGATACGAGGATCAAAATTGCTGCCAATCTCTCCGACTACCGCATAAGTCATTTCCTTATCGTAGTATACCTCATCATCCGCAGTTGTTGCAAGCGGATAAAGCATGGTATCCAGATCTCCTGTAGAATCTCTGCGTACTTCATAAGGTTCGTTTTCGTAAGAATCATGTTCTTTATCCAGCATACTCATCAGAACATCAGCTGCCAGGGCTGCACCTTTATTATTCCAGTGCGAATCCCTTGCATGATAAAGAACCTCATCCTGTTCTGTAAACGCCTGGTACAAGTCTGCATAGGAAACGCCCTCCTGCTTCAGAACCTGTGTCAGTCTTTCCCGGTTTGTCTCATCCGTCACTTTCAGGCTGTCATAATAAGGCATATTTTCACCATAGAGAGAGTTCTTATTTGGTGCTATGGTAAACAGGAATTTAACCCCTTTTTCATTCAGGGCTTCCTGTGTCATGGACAGCATATGTGCAATATTATACAGGCTTCTGTCAGACAGAAGGTTCTGCCCCAGATAATCATCCAGTGAATCCTTATAATACAGCCAGTCATTTTTTCCCTGGATCACACCATCCGCCGTGGATGTCTGCAGAACTTTTCCATGAAGCAGGCGTTTCCGGTAACCAGTTCATTTCTGAATGCAAAATGCTCCTGAAAATAATCTCCCACCTGGGAAAGCCATTCTACATTCCATTTGCCTTCCTCCGTTTTGACAGAAGGAAATTCTGAAAGCTGGCGGTTTTCGGAAGAAGTTTCCGGCTTTGTGACCAGCATGCCCACAGAGGGGCAGAGGCAGACGGCAAAAAACAAAATACTGTAAATTAATTTACCTTTTTTCATCTTTTGTCCTCCCTAAAATCTGAAATAAATAAATGGATTATAAGTTCCGCTCGCAAGACTCAGGATGCAGACAACCAGTCCAAGCAGGCTGCATACATATGCAAGTGGAGCATACCAGTTCTTATTATTTACAGTTTTTATAACAGGACAGCATGCGATCAGCGCACCTGCCAGGGTAACCAGAAATACCGGTGTCATCTGCTGCAGGGCAAAGCTCATAGCCGCTGCATTCCACTGAAATCCTGTGAACATCTTTTTCACCCAGAATACCCCCTGTGCCATGGTTTCCGCTCTGAAGAACACGAAACCAATGCAGACAACCAGAAGGGTATAGATGTGCTGAAATACAGCTTTTAATCCGGAACCTTTTCTGCCAATCCACGGCACATATTCCTCAATCATCAGGAAACATCCGTGATAAACGCCCCAGAACAGGAAATTTACAGCTGCTCCGTGCCAAATACCTGTACACAGAAATACGATCATCTTATTTACGACTGTACGGAATTTTCCTTTCCGGTTCCCGCCCAGCGGAATATAAAGATATTCCAGAAACCATCCGGACAGGGAAATATGCCATCTTCTCCAGAAATCACGGATGCTTCCACTGATATACGGATAATTAAAGTTCTCTTTGAAATGGAATCCGAACATCCAGCCCAGACCGATCGCCATATCGCTGTATCCGCTGAAGTCAAAATAAATCTGCAGCATATAGGAAACCGCTCCCAGCCATGCCCCTGCTGCGTTAATGTTTCCGGCAGATGCTCCAAAAAGCTGGTCCGCGACAAGTCCCATGGTATTGGAAATCAGAACCTTTTTACAGAGTCCGGCTGAGAATCTGCGGATCCCCAGTGCGATCCCATCCAGTGACTGGGTACGATGATCAATTTCCCATGCCACATCATGATATTTGACAATCGGACCAGCGATCAGCTGCGGGAAGAAAGATATGTACAGCAGTACCTTTGCATAATTTTTCTGTGCTTTCGTTGTACCGCGGTATACATCGATCACATAGGACATCGCCTGAAACGCAAAGAAGGAAATACCGATCGGCATCCGGATCTGTGGAAGCGGCAGATTCAGTCCCAGCAGGCCGTTGACTGTTCCCAGGATAAAATCTGTATATTTAAATACGATAAGGATTCCCAGATTACAGATACCAGCCAGTATCAGTACACCTTTTTTATATCTGCTGCCCTCGATCAGACGGGCACAGAAATAATTCAACAGTGTTGAAATAAACAACAGAATAATATATACGGGTTCTCCATATGCGTAGAAAAACACACTTGCAAGCAAGAGCAGTGCATTCTTCATCCGTATTCCCGGCAGGACACAGTGTAGAATAAACACAACCGGCAAAAACACGCACATAAAAAACATTGAACTAAAAACCATAGTATTTCTTTTTCATCATTTTAATTGTCTGATTGATTTTACAATTATTCTCTTTCATTTTCCTGAACCTTTGCTTTATTCGCTCCGGTTTTCTTCGCCTTAATTGTTCAAAACACTTAAAATGACTTCTACTCCTTTTGCATTTTTGCCTGTATTTAATACGAAATTCGGATAATAGATCAAATATTCTTTTCCACTGCCATAGCAGCCATTGAGAGACTCTGTTTTCTTCGCCTTACCCAGAAGTTTCTTTAACCGTGCGGCTTTTTTTTCGTATCCATATGCCCTTCTCAGGCTGGAACTTCTGGCACTGTCAAATGTTCCGTTACTGGAAAAAACATAAAATTTCTCATTAATAAAATAAGTTCCCTTCAGCATTTTGGCATCCACACCAAAACCATAATATTTACCGTCAATCTTCTTAACTGCAGGTGTTTTCACTCCCAGTTTCTCAGAACCCGCATAAGCTGCTCCGTTCTTTCCGAAATAATATCTGCTGTAAGATGTCTTTCCATTTTTTGTGACTTTTACTGTTTTCCATTTTTCTGTTACTTTTACAGATTTTCCTGCTTTGTTCACTGCATAATAGTAATATTTTCCGTTCTCTTTTACCAGTCCCTGTTTCACACTCGCAGCTTCTGCGGTGACCGGAGTCATCCAGCATACAGCAGTTGTGGAAACAAACAGAAGACAAAAGATCATCAGAAACATTTTTATCTGTTTTTTTATCATACCTGTTTTCCTCTCTTCTTCTTTTTTTATTATCCTGAAAACCTGCTCAGAAATTCACATAGTAAGTTTTCTGTGTTTTATAAACTTTTCCTTCCATGGAAGTGCGTTTCTGCATAAACCATTTGCCTTTTCTTAAAGAAGAAAATCTGTTGGCATTCGTGTCAAATGTATACCATTTACCGGAAATTTTGATTTCCACCCAGCCATGGTTCTGCCATACAGAAGAATTGAATACTTTTCCGGTTCCGACGCAGATTCTTACCGGAAGCCCTGTGGCACGTCTTACAAGAAAAGCAAAGGCTGCCGCATCATGGTAACAGCTTCCCTTCTTTGTCTGAAGCATTTCTTTTGCAAACTGTGTGTACCAGCCTGATGCAGATGGAACGCCCATATATCTCTGATATCCAAATGCTTTTTTTGTATAATTAAATAATTTCTGTAACTTCTTTGTATTGGTCGTCTTTTTGGTGAATTTCTGTGCTTTGATCACCTTGTCCAGTTTTTTCTTAAGAGTCGCATCCAGCTTCATTGCTGTGGCAGATGCAGCCTCAACCTGAACGGTCTCCATGACTGCCGGTACTTCCGATTCTGCTGATGCCGCAGATACAGATGCTGAAGAGCAAGTCAGTACAGCCACTGAACAAAGTATTGCCAGTTTCTTCATAAATTTGTTTTTCATCTTTTCTTTCTCCTTTACTTTTTAGAACTTCTTAAAATTTACAACCCTCTGGATCTGATGTGCGATCGGATAATAGTCATATCCGTAGACTCCTGACATCCATCCTGCATAATGTGCTTCCGGATCATAATAAAGGCCATCAATTTCTACCCAGCAATGGCGGGTAAATCCGTCTGCTGCACCATCTCTTGTCCCCGGTACTCTTCCGCAGATCATATAAGGTGTATAACCGATTTCCCTTGCCAGTGCCGCAAAGATACAGGAAAATCCGTAGCAGTTTCCTACTCCGGTGTTAAACATTCTTAATGCTTCATTCCGTGCCCATCCGCTCTCATCAAGATTCGGATCCGGACCTCCATAGTAAAAGCCACCGTCTGAAACCACATATCTCCAGCAGGCATACAACTTCTGACTCTGAGTCATTCCCGGGCTTGTAATAGCGGAAACGATCTGCATGGTGCGCATTTTCAGCAAAGCATTATAGTCTCTGCGCGCAGCTCCTGAACTGGTAAAATAAATCTGTCCATACTGTTTGGAGCAATTTCTGTAAAGCCTTCCCTTCGGGTCTGCATAATACAGGTTATCCTGGTAAATAAAATATCCGGTTGCAACACGTCCTTTTGCCGTTGTAACATAATAACGGTTGGATTCCACGTTTACAATACGGTTTGCCTTATTTTCGATCAGACGGCCCTTTGCATCAAAAACATAAGCAACATTGTTAATAATGGCACCTCCACGGGCAGCATAACCTTTGGGTCCAAAATAGTATTTGTAACCTTGATATCTCTTCCAGCAGTTTTTTACCATCTTACCATTATAATAGTAGGAAATTTTGTTTCCTTTCACCACAAGTTTACGTGTGGCTCCTGCCGGAAGTGCAAGATCATTCCCGTAAGAACTGTCAATCTCAGGGACTTCCGTTTCTGCCTTTGCCTGTACCGGCAGAGTCAGTGACAGCATCAGTGCCATGACACACAGAATTGTCTTTAATTTTTTCATTGCTTTTCTCCTTCTTATTTTTTATAACGCATTCCATACACAGGTATTGCCGTCTGCCGTTTTCTCATCCATACTGCATTTTTATGCACCATCGTTTCCTTTCAGCAGAAGTTTCCGCCTGTTGTATAGATGCTATATCATTAAGACAATTGTATCAAAACTCTTACACTTTTTCCATATTTTTATAAAATTTCCGTCAAAAAATACTGCCATGAGAGGAGAAAACTCATTTCTTCTCCAACCACAGCAGTATCCTGTTTTATTCTTGTTTATTCTTATTTTATTCCTGTTATGTTCTTGCTGTTATTTCTCAGAAAAATTATCAGCCTAATTTCTTACCTGTCAGCATTTCATAGCTCTGGAGATATTTCTCAATTGTCTTGTCTACGATATCCTGTGGCAGGGTCCAGTCATTGTCCGGATTTGCTTTCAGCCAGTCGCGGGCAAACTGTTTGTCAAAGGATGGCTGTCCGTGTCCTGGTTCATATCCTTCTGCCGGCCAGAAACGGGAGCTGTCCGGTGTCAGCATCTCATCACCGACTACCATGTTGCCGTTTTCATCCAGACCAAATTCAAATTTGGTATCTGCGATGATGATTCCTTTGCTCAGTGCATATTCTGCACATTTTTTATAAAGTGCAATTGTATTGTCACGAAGTTTTGCAGCTAATTCCTCTCCTCTGCCCGGGAAGTATTTCTCAAGATGAGCAATACTCTGTTCGTAGGAGATGTTCTCGTCATGATCACCAATCTCAGCTTTTGTTGACGGAGTATAGATCGGCTCAGGTAATTTGTCAGATTCTTTCAGACCTTCCGGTAATTCGATTCCACAGACTTTACCTGTTTTTTTGTAGCTTTCCCAGCCGCTTCCTGTGATATATCCGCGAACGATACATTCAATCGGAAGCATTTCAAGTTTACGGCACATCATGCTGTTTCCGTCAAATTTCTCCTGCTGGAAAAATTCCGGCATATCTTTGACATCCACAGAGATCATGTGGTTCGGAAGAATGTCCTGTGTCATGTCGAACCAGAACTTGGACATCTGAGTCAGAACGGTACCTTTCTTTGTTACCTGATTGTTCAGGATTACATCGAAACAACTGATACGGTCTGTAGCAACCATGATCAGGCTGTCTCCATTGTCATAAATCTCACGTACTTTACCTTCTTTAACTGGTTTCATTTCCTGCATTTTTTCGCACCTCAATATTCGTTATGTAGTTAGATTTTACAACTCTCCGGCGTCTGTTTCTGAATGTCCGCCGGATTTACTGTATTACCGTAACACCAGACCTGTTTCCTTGTCAAGATGCGAAAAAAAATTTAGGTGTGCTGATAAAATGTGGAGATTTTGGTTCTTTCTGCCGGTAATTACAGACAATTCTTTCTGGTTTCCGTATCTGACAGGTTCGGTTTACTCTTCTCTGGCCCAGCCGAAAGAATATTTCACCGCTTTATTCCATCCTTTGATCTTCTCTTTTCTGGCTTCTTCTGTGATGGACGGATAGAATATCTGGTCAATCGACCAGTTCTTTCTGACTTCTTCTTTGTTTTCCCAGTAGCCCACAGCCAGTCCTGCCAGATAAGCGGCACCCATGGCAGTTGTCTCTACGAGATGCGGACGTTTAACCGGTGCATTGATGATATCTGCCTGTGTCTGCATCAGGAAATTATTGGCACTGGCTCCACCATCCACTTTCAGAGCTGCCAGATTGATGCCCGAGTCTGCTTTCATGGCATTTAATACATCATTCACCTGATAGGCAATGGACTCCAGCGTGGCACGTATGATGTGATATTTATTTACTCCTCTGGTGATTCCCACGATCGTTCCTCTTGCATACTGATCCCAGTGCGGGGCTCCCAGACCGGTAAATGCCGGAACCACGTAACAGCCATGCGTATCCGCAACTTTGTTTGCCATATATTCGGAATCTTCGGAAGAGTCGATCACTTTCAGTTCATCTCTGAGCCACTGAATCGCCGCACCAGCCACAAAAATCGAGCCTTCCAGTGCATAGGTCACTTTTCTATCCAGTCCCCAGGCGATCGTAGTGACCAGTCCGTTTTTGGAAAATACCGGCTTGTCTCCCGTGTTCATCAGAAGGAAACAGCCTGTACCATAGGTATTTTTTGCCTCGCCTGCTGTAAAACAGGTCTGGCCGAACAGAGCTGCCTGCTGGTCTCCCGCTGCCCCGGCGATCGGGATCGCACCGCCTAAAAATGCCGGATCTGCCTTGCCGTAAACGCAGCTCGACGGCATCGGCTTC
>UMKZ01035167.1_pt1 | contig 12039 bp, 13 predicted proteins | sample 1966441 | NCBI WGS metagenome assembly UMKZ01 (sample SAMEA4836189, study PRJEB28245) | human gut metagenome | biome: gut microbiome; material: fecal sample | place: Denmark | collected 2008
CTATAGAGGTGGGAGTCATCTCCCAACTGATATAAAATATCAGTTTATGTATAGAAAAGGAGCTGCTTTTTGGCAACTCCTTTAGTAGTTTTTTAGTAAATCTTTTAGTAATTCCCTGTTAAATTTCTTCCTGTTCGGAAGTCTCTGTACCGCTACATTCCTCGGCGGCCTCATTGGATTCTGCATCAGCTTCTTCAGCTTCTTTGGCAATCGCTTCGCCTATATGTTCTTCTTCAGCTTTGTCAGCTTCCTCAACAGCTTCAGGAGCTTCTTCATCATCAGAAGCGTCTGCGTCTTCAACCTCTTTTTTAGGTGTAAGCGGAACGTAGCCGCGCTCGCCAACTGGCTTCAGATCATTATCTAAATCAAAATCATCATCGTCCAGTTCATCATCAAAATCATCAAGATCAAGCTCTTCTTTGCTCTTAAGATAATAAACAAGACCTGCTGCAGCTCCTCCAATTGCTGCGAGACCTAATAATTTCTTTCCCCATTTAGCCATAATAATAAAATCTCCTTTCGTACGATGAAATTTCTACTAATAGCAATATTGTAATACTTTTTTAACAAAATTGAAAGGGAGAGTCTATAAAAAATATATTAATTTCCCGTAACATATTTAATAAAAATGTGAGAAATATGTCGAGCCGGGGTTGTTGAGACAAATGGGAAAATGTGCTAAAATATAGAAAGAGTATTTGTGAGAAATGACGAAACGACAGTTGAGAGGAACGTGAAGAAGGAGAAAGACATGAGTAGTGAACAGAATTTTAAAAAGTCAAAAGTAGCAAAAGTAGCAAAAAAGGGCCTTTTTCGAATTGTTTTCAGCCGAACTGGTATCATGTTGCTCCTGATTCTGATTCAGCTTGGAATCTTTATTATGATTCCGTATTATCTGAATGCTTATACAACTTACATATATGGAGCATTCCGCGCAGTGAGTCTTCTGGTACTGATCCACATCATCAATTCCAAGGGGAATCCAGCGTTTAAAATGACGTGGACACTTTGTGTTCTTGTGTTTCCTGTAGTGGGAAGTTTATTCTATCTGTTTGTCCAGTTTCAGATAGGAACAAGATTTTTGAAAGCAAGACTTGCGGAACTCAAGATAGAGACAGACCCGTATATGCAGCAGGATCAGGAAATCGTAGAGGCAATTTGGGCGAGCAAATCAGCCAATGCACATTTGTCCTATTTTCTGTCACATCAGGTAGGATTTCCGACATACCGTAATACTGCAGTTAAGTATTTCCCGTTGGGAGAAGATAAATTTGCTTCCATGGTCCAGGAATTGAAAAAGGCAAAAAAGTTTATTTTTATGGAGTATTTTATCGTAGAAGAGGGATATATGTGGGAGACGATCCTGGATATATTAAAGGAAAAAGCGGCAGAAGGTGTAGAAGTCCGGTTTATGTATGATGGCATGTGTGCCATTTCGATGCTCCCTTACGATTATCCGGAACTCATCAGAAGTTATGGAATCCAGTGTAAGATGTCTAACAAGATCACACCGTTCTTATCTACTTCACAGAATAATCGGGATCATAGAAAAATCTGTGTTATTGACGGCAAAGTAGCATATACGGGAGGTGTGAATCTCGGTGATGAATACATTAATCGAAAAGTCCGTTTTGGACATTGGAAAGATACCGCGGTTATGTTAAAAGGCGATGCTGTCCAAAGCTTTACTATGATGTTCCTTCAGATGTGGAATATTGAGGCTAGAAAACCGGAAGATTACCGCAAGTATCTGACACCGAAGGTTAAGGGGCTCAGACGGGAACTTGGATATGTTATTCCGTATGCAGATAGTCCATATGACGATGAGAACGTGGGCGAGGAAGTATACTTCCATATTTTAAATCATGCAAAGAAATATGTGCATATTATGACGCCGTATCTGATATTGGACAATGAGATGATCACAACATTGACTCGTGTGGCAAAATGCGGAATCGAAGTAATTATTATAATGCCGCATATCCCGGATAAATGGTATGCTTTTGCAGTTGCAAAAACTTATTACAAGGAACTGATCGAGAGCGGAGTACAGATTTATGAATATACACCAGGATTTGTGCATGCAAAGGTATTCGTATCGGACGATGATACTGCGACGGTAGGAAGTATTAATCTGGATTATCGGAGTTTGTATCTGCATTTTGAATGTGGAGTATTTATTTATAATAATTCTGAAGTTGACAAAGTGGAACGGGACTTTCAGCAGACACTTGCAAAAAGCCATAAAGTGACGCTTATGGAAGTAAAAAAACAGACACTTGCAACCAAAATATCCGGTCAGGTATTGCGCCTGATTGCTCCACTTATGTAAAAATAGCGGATTTCTGTCAGTTTTTGTGAAAATCCATTGTACAAGTGGAGAAAAATATAGTATAATGCATAAGGTGATTTATTATGTTAATAACACAGGAGGAATAGATATGGTTAAAGCAGTAGTAGGTGCAAACTGGGGAGACGAGGGTAAAGGTAAGATTACTGATATGCTCGCTCAGGAAGCGGATATCATCGTACGTTTTCAGGGAGGTGCCAACGCAGGGCATACCATTATTAATAATTATGGAAAATTTGCGCTTCACACATTACCATCCGGTGTGTTCTATGGACATACAACAAGTATTATCGGTAATGGTGTAGCACTTGATATTCCTGTATTGATGAAAGAGATTAATTCTATCGTGGAAAGAGATGTCCCGATGCCGAAGATCCTTGTATCTGACAGAGCACAGATGGTAATGTCTTACCACAAGAATTTTGACGCATATGAGGAAGAAAGACTTGGAGGAAAGTCATTCGGATCTACAAAGTCCGGAATTGCTCCGTTCTACTCAGATAAATATGCTAAGATTGGATTCCAGGTCAGTGAGTTATTTGACGATGACTTGTTAAAAGAGAAAGTTGTACGTGTGGCAGAGCAGAAGAATGTTCTTCTTGAGCATCTGTATCACAAACCGCTGATCAATCCAGACGATTTATATAAAGAGCTGCAGGAGTACAAAGAGATGATCGCACCGTATGTATGTGATACATCATTGTTCCTTCACAATGCAATCAAAGAAGGAAAGAATATCTTGTTAGAGGGACAGCTTGGTTCATTGAAAGACCCAGATCACGGAATCTATCCGATGGTTACATCATCTTCTACATTAGCCGGATATGGTGCGATCGGAGCTGGAATCCCACCATATGAGATTCAGAAGATTGTAACTGTATGTAAAGCATACTCCAGTGCTGTTGGAGCAGGAGCTTTCGTAAGTGAGATTTTTGGAGATGAGGCTGATGAACTGAGACGCCGCGGTGGAGATGGCGGAGAGTTCGGTGCTACAACCGGACGTCCGAGAAGAATGGGCTGGTTCGACTGTGTTGCTTCCAAGTATGGATGCAGAATGCAGGGAACAACAGATGTAGCATTTACAGTTCTTGATGTGCTTGGATACCTGGAAGAGATTCCGGTATGTGTAGGATATGAGATTAATGGAGAGATTACAACAGACTTCCCACCGACACATTATCTTGAGAAAGCAAAACCAGTTCTTAAAAAGCTTCCAGGATGGAACTGTGATATCCGTGGCATCAAGAAGTATGAAGATCTTCCGGAGAACTGTAGAAAATACATCGAGTTCGTTGAGCAGGAGATTGGATACCCGATTACAATGGTATCTAACGGACCAGGACGTGAGGACATCATTTATCGTGAGTCACCACTCAGTAAATAATGATTGAAAATCAGAGATTGCAGACTGAGAACCGAGAGTTATAGTCATGGATCTTATACTGTAAGACGAAATAATAAGAGATTACTTCGAATGGGAGGTAATCTCTTTTTTATAATCGGAAATTGCATTTATTTTATAAATTCATAAGGTTTTCTTTAGATTCCTTCCACAGGTCGTACACATTTTCCTGTTAATATTACAGATGTCAGATGAAAAATCATCTGGCGGGGAGTTCATAAACGTTGCAGAGACAAAAATGTATGGAACAAAAGCAGTCATAAAAGCAGACATAGCACCATATAATAGTAAAGTCGGGATAAACAGACTGATTAACAGGTGTTGTAGGAGGTATTGCAATGGAGAACAATAACAGGGAAACGAAAGATTACCAGCAGCCAATATCGCCGCTGGAGTATTTGAACAAAAGAAAAGAGAAAAAAGAGAAACGAAAATATGGATTTACTTCGGACTATTCTGGTCGTCCTGGTCCTCTGAGTTTATGTCAGTGTCTCTTCTAGTAACACGGTACACAAGAATATAGGCATAAATCAGTACCGGGAGAATAATCGTGCATGCAATGGAAGCCCTGAGGAAAGTCAGGGATACATCCGAGTCGATAAATGCAAATATAAGTGTGCTGGCGTAGAGTGCGAATAAAAGCATGGCACCGGCAAGAGCAAGAATACGTTTTACTTTTTTCATAAGAAAGTCCTTTCAATTTGATTAACTAGCATCATTATATAAAATCGGCAGTAAAAAAGCAAACAGGTCTTTGAAAATATGAAAAAATGTTATATAATAAGACGAATAGGATGAAAAGATACAAAGGAGTATATTAAGATGAGTCGTACATTATTAGAGCAGTGGAAAGATATTGCATATGACGAGAGCGCTGACAGAGCAACTCTGCAGAGATTCTGGGGAACATATTTCCAGATTGAGAAAGAGATTTATGAACAGCTTCTTTCTAATCCGGACGAGGAAGTAAAAGGAACAGTAAAAGAACTTGCTGAGAAGTATGGACAGGAAGTTCTGACTATGGTAGGTTTCTTAGATGGAATCGATGAGAGCTTAAAAGAACCAAATCCGATTGAGACAATGGATGAGGATACAGTTGTAAGCCTTGCATTTGATAAAGAGAAGCTTTATAAGAACATGGTTGCAGCAAAAGCTGATTGGTTATATGAACTTCCACAGTGGAAAGAGATTTATTCTGAGGAAGAGCTGAAGAAGCTTTACAAAGAGCAGAAAGAATCCACAACAATCCGCAAGGAGAAGAAGATTGGAAGAAATGATCCATGTCCGTGTGGCTCCGGTAAGAAATACAAGAAGTGCTGCGGTAAGAATCTGTAAGAACTTCTTGACAACCACATCTTCGATGCTATAATGAGACATATGAAAACACGATGAAGAGACGAGTAAGTTGGGAACGTGATACCAGAGAGAGAAGCCGCAGGCTGAGAGCTTCTTATCCACAGAACCTTCTGAAGACTACCTCTGAGTGGCTGTAAAGCAGTCCGGTGACTCCGTTATCGTCAAGAATGAAGTGAATCTGATTTTGTTTATGATCAGATTAAGCAGGGTGGAACCGCGAGAAGAGAACTCGTCCCTTACAGCATATTTGCTGTGAGGGACTTTTTGTATAATGAAAATTACATCTTCTATTATACAAAAGCCTCCGGCAGGATGCACCAAGACACATTCGTTGTTTTTGTATTACTTAGAAAATTCAGGCAGGTGATAAGATGAATTCAATGAAAGATTGTTATGAACTGGCAAATGGTGTGAAGATTCCGTGCATGGGGTATGGTACCTACAAGGCAGCAGAAGGAAATAATGAAAGCATTATAAAAACTGCGATTGAAGCAGGATACAGGTATTTTGATACAGCATCTTTCTATGATACAGAAGAAGCGCTTGGAAGAGCGATTCATGAGTCGGGGATTCCAAGAGAAGAATTCTTCCTGACTTCCAAGGCATGGAAGACGGAGATGGGATATGAAGAAGTAAAGAAAGCATTTGCACAAACGCTTGAAAAACTAGGAACAGATTATCTGGATATGTATCTGATCCACTGGCCGCTTCCAAATCCAGAATATAAAGATTGGAAAGAACTGGATGTTGAGACGTGGAGAGGATTGGAAGAATTATATAAAGCAGGTAAAGTAAAAGCAATCGGAGTCAGCAATTTCCTTTTGCATCATTTGGAAAACCTGATTCAGAATTGTGAGATCCTGCCAATGGCAGATCAGATTGAATTCCATCCGGGATTTACACAGGAAGCGACAGTTCGTTATTGCCAGGAAAAAGGAATCTATGTGCAGGCCTGGTCACCGCTTGGAAGAAAACGAGTTCTGGAACATCCACTATTAGTAGGACTTGCAGAAAAATATAACAAATCAGCAGCGCAGATCTGTCTTCGCTATGAGATACAACGACAGGTCATACCACTTCCGAAAGCATCGAAAAAGGAACGGATGGTACAGAATTATCAAGTGTTTGATTTTGAGATTGAAAAGGAGGATATGTATCGGATCGATTCTATGCAGCCGGCAGGCTGGTCAGGAGAGCATCCGGATTTCCCAAGAGTAAAATAAGGAATATTTAAGAAGCATAAGATGAGTGAACAGACAAAAACATGGAATAAATATATCCACAAAGTACAGAATTACGAAACAGATCAGATGGGAATCGTACATCATTCCAATTATATCCGCTGGTTTGAGGAAGCAAGATGCGACCTTTTAGATTATATGGGCGTCGGATTTGCAGATCTGGAGAAACAGGGGATAATCAGTCCGATTCTTTCGGTGGAAGCGGATTATCTGAGAATGGTCTATTACGGAGATACGGTCAGTATTGACGCATACATTAAGGAATATAATGGAATAAAACTAACCGTTGGATATGAAGTTAAGGACGATAGAACAGGAATGGTTCATTGTCGTGGAACAAGCAAGCATTGTTTCATAGATAAGACAGGAAGACCACTGGTACTTCGAAAGTCTTTCCCGGAACTCAATGAAGCATTTGAGGCTGGGGTAAAGGTACATAAAGAAAACAAAAAAGCATTAATAAAGAAGAGAGAGGATAAATAGCATGAAGATCACATTAAAAGATGGCTCTGTAAAAGAGTATGAACACAGCATGTCAGTTATCGACATTGCAAAAGATTTAAGCGAAGGACTTGCAAGAGTTGCAACATCCGGAAGAGTCAATGGAGAACTGGTAGATCTGCGTACAGTTGTAGATTCTGACAGTGAAGTAGAAATCCTGACATTTGATAATGAGGAAGGAAAAGGAGCATTTTTCCATACAACATCTCATATCATGGCTCAGGCAATCAAGAGACTCTATCCGGAGACAAAACTTGCGATTGGACCTTCCATCGAAAATGGATTTTATTATGATTTGGATCGTGAGACGCCATTTGTGGCAGAAGATCTTGAAAAAATCGAGAAAGAGATGAAGAAGATTGTTAAAGAAGAACTTGAAATCACAAGATTTACGAAGCCAAGAGATGAGGCTATCGCTTACTTCAAAGAGAAGGATGAACCTTACAAAGTAGAATTGATCGAGGATCTTCCGGAAGATGCAGAAATCAGTTTCTATCAGCAGGGTGAGTTCGTTGATTTATGTGCAGGCCCACATCTGATGACAACAAAGCCGGTAAAAGCAATCAAGCTTACAAGTCTTGCAGGTGCTTACTGGAGAGGAAATGAAAAGAACAAGATGCTTACAAGAATTTATGGTATTTCTTATCCTAAGAAAGCACAGCTTGATGAGTATCTTACAATGTTGGAAGAAGCTAAAAAACGTGATCACAGAAAACTCGGTAAAGAGCTTGGACTCTTTATGATGTGTGAAGAAGGACCGGGATTCCCGTTCTTCCTTCCAAAGGGAATGGTTCTTAAGAATACACTGCTTGATTACTGGAGAGAACTTCACAAAAAAGCAGGTTATGTAGAAGTATCTACCCCAATTATCTTAAGCAGACATCTTTGGGAGACATCCGGACACTGGGATCACTATAAAGAGAACATGTACACAACACAGATCGACGGAGAAGACTATGCTATTAAACCAATGAACTGTCCAGGTGGAATGCTTGTGTATAAAGCAGAGCCACGTTCATACAAAGACCTTCCACTTCGTGTCGGGGAGCTTGGGTTAGTACATCGTCATGAAAAATCCGGTCAGTTACATGGACTGATGCGTGTACGTTGCTTCACACAGGACGATGCACATATCTTTATGATGCCAGAGCAGATTCGTGACGAGATCAAAGGTGTTGTAGCATTGATCGATGAGGTATACAGCCTGTTCGGATTTAAATATCATGTAGAACTTTCTACACGTCCGGAAAACAGTATGGGAACGGATGAAGACTGGGAGCTTGCTACAGAAGGACTTCGTGGTGCGTTAAATGACCTTGGACTTGATTATGTAGTCAATGAAGGCGACGGAGCATTTTACGGACCGAAGATTGACTTCCATCTGACAGACTCTATTGGCAGAACATGGCAGTGTGGAACAATTCAGTTAGATATGCAGCTTCCACAGAGATTTGAACTTGAGTACACAGGAGCTGACGGAGAGAAACATCGTCCGATCATGATCCACCGTGTAGCATTCGGTTCTATTGAGCGATTCATTGGAATCCTGATTGAACATTTCGCAGGAGCATTCCCGACATGGTTAGCTCCGGTACAGGTAAAAGTACTTCCAATCTCTGATAAATATATGGATTACGCCAATAAAGTTCTTGATGAGTTAAATGCAGCAGGTGTTCGTGCTGAGGTCGACTCCAGAGCAGAGAAGATTGGATACAAGATTCGTGAGGCTCAGATGCAGAAGATACCATACATGCTTGTTGTAGGTGAAAAAGAGCAGGAGGCAGATCTCGTATCAGTAAGAAGCCGTTTTGCAGGAGATGAAGGACAGAAGAATCTGGAAACATTTATTGCAGATATTCAGAAAGAGATTGCTGACAGAGTAAAACGAGAAGTTGTAAAAGAAGACGAAAAATAAAATAATAAGAATATTTTTGCGGCGTGAGGGCATAATAAGCTATGTTATTAAATAAAGGAGGTAGCATTATGCCAGAATTAAAATGTACAGTACAGACATGTCTGCATAACCAGAATTATTATTGTGATCTTGATAGTATCAAAGTAGGTGGAAGCTCTGCAAAACATGCACAGGATACATGCTGTGACAGCTTTGAAGAGAGAAAAGATGGAAACAGTTACAGTAATACTATGAAAGAGGCATCTCCAAAGAGTGAGATTGACTGTAAAGCTACAGAATGTATGTACAATGAACAGTGTCACTGTCATGCCGGAAAAATCAGTGTGGAAGGCGGAAATGCCCGTCGATGTCAGGAGACAGAATGCGCAACATTTAGTTGTGGCTGTCATTAGCTAAAAATGAATATATGTGATTAGAAAAAGAGAGGCAAGTCCTCTCTTTTTTGTATGTTTTCTTTAGAATTTCTTCAAAGTTTCGCAGTTGACGGGGTATATTTCTGAGGGTATAATAATTATACATGCTTAGGAAAGAAGAGAAGAATATGGGTAATATAGAAATTAAAACTCGAGAAGAAAAAAAACAACGTGAAAAAGCCTATTACGAGGAAGCGCCACAGATTGGAGGACGCAGACCATCCAGAATACGGCAGCAGATCAACCGGGGAATGACAGTATTTGTAATTGTTGCAGCCTGTATTCTGTTTTATTTTGCGCTTTTAAGATTAGGACATATTTCGGATGTGATTTTTAAAATTATAGATGTATTAAAACCGGTATTGTACGGGTGTGTTATTGCATATCTCTTAAATCCGATTGTAAAAAGGGTAGATGCATTTTTGATTCCCAAGCTTCAGGAACGCATGAAAAAGCCGGAGAATGCTGAAAAGGTATCCAGAAGTGTCGGTATTTTCGTATCGTTAATCATATTAATTGTGTTGATTACGGTATTATTAAATATGCTGATACCGGAACTCTACAGCAGTATCCGTAATATGGTACTGACATTGCCAAAACAGGTCAATGATGCACTGGATAAAATTAATTCTATCCAACTGGAAGACAGTACAACAGTTGCTATTTTGAAAAATGCGCTGGAAGAAGGAACGACAATGTTGACAAATTGGCTGCGTACTGATCTGATGACGCAGGTGAACAGTCTGATGTCGAACCTGACAGTCGGAATCTTCAATGTTATCAGTGAAGTTTTTAACATGCTGATTGGTGTAATTGTATCTGTTTACATACTTTATAGTAAAGAAATATTTGCACGACAGTGTAAGAAAGCGGTTTATGCATTGTTCCGTGCGGATCGTGCCAATATGGTTCTTCATATTACAACAAAAAGTAATGAGATTTTCGGAGGATTTGTGATCGGCAAGATCCTGGATTCAGCAATTATCGGTCTGTTGTGCTTTATTGGCCTGACAATTCTGAATATGCCATATACAATGTTGGTAAGTGTGATTGTAGGAGTGACAAATGTAATTCCGTTTTTTGGGCCATATATCGGAGCGATTCCAAGTACGATATTGATCGCATTGGAAGATCCAATGAAAGGAGTTTATTTCCTGATATTTATTTTGGTTTTACAACAGTTTGACGGGAATATTCTGGGACCGAAGATTCTTGGAAACTCTACCGGACTGTCAGCATTCTGGGTCGTGACATCTATTTTGCTCGGTGGCGGATTGTTTGGCTTTGTCGGTATGGTTATGGGAGTCCCGACATTTGCAGTCATCTATTATATTGTAGATATGATTCTGGATAATAAGTTAAAGAAAAAGAAACTGCCTGTCCGGTCAGATTCATATGACGAATGGAGTTATGTGGATTCTTCGGGAGAGTATATCCATTCAGAAGAGATTAAGAGTAAAGCAGAGGAAAAATAAAAAAAGCAGAAGGGAGCATAAATTATGCCAATTCGTGTACAAAATGACCTTCCGGTAAAAGAGATACTGGAAAAAGAAAATATATTTGTGATGGATGAACATCGTGCAACACATCAGGATATCCGCTTGATAAAAATTGGACTTCTGAATCTGATGCCGCTTAAGGAGGATACAGAACTGCAGATTTTACGATCCTTGTCCAATACACCGCTTCAGATTGATGTAACATTTGTGGCTGTATCCAGTCATGAATCTAAGAATACATCGTCCAGCCATCTGAATAAATTTTACGAGAAATTTTCAGATATAAAAGATCAGAAATTTGATGGATTTATCATTACCGGAGCACCGGTAGAACAAATACCATTCGAAGAAGTGGATTACTGGAAAGAGTTAGAAGAGATTATGGAGTGGACCAAGACACATGTTATGTCTACCATCCATCTGTGCTGGGGAGCTCAGGCAGGATTGTATTATCATTATGGAATTCAGAAAGAACAGTTAGACCATAAATTATTTGGAGTGTTCAGACACCGTGTCCTGAACCGTAGAATCCCGCTTGTCCGTGGATTTGATGATGTGTTCTATGCGCCGCATTCCAGGCATACAGATGTGCCGATTGAGAAGCTGCGTGCGGATGACAGAATTACAATCTTGGCAGAATCTGATGAAGCAGGAGCATTTCTGTCTATGGCAAAGGATGGACGTCAGATTTTTGTGATGGGGCATCCGGAGTATGACCGCATGACACTGGATCAGGAGTATAAGAGAGATCTTTCAAAAGGGCTTCCGATTGATATGCCGAAGAATTATTATCCAGATGATAATCCGGACAATCGCCCGCTTCTGACATGGCGTGCACAGGCGAACAATCTTTACACAAACTGGCTGAATTACTACGTTTATCAGGTAACACCGTATGACCTGGACGGAACACCGGATCTGGAGGCATTTACGCAGTTTCAGAAGGCTTCGCTGGAAGAAGAGAATTAATATAATTTTATGCATTTTCGTGTATTTTATTCCATTTGTGGAGACAATCCAAAAATGTATGGAGACAAAATAAAAGGACAAGCTCCGATTAAATTAAATGAATGGAATCATAAGAGAGGGAATGACAGAAATGCCATTCCCTTTCATAATATAAGATTTATTTTTTGTTATATAGTAGTGTTTTGATGGACAACATTCATAATAGCATCGTACTTATCAAACATTGAGAAAGCCTCCTTCATCATTAATTTGAAATGCAAAATCCGTGGTTTCATACTGAGTTTTTAATTGTGACAGATACTGGGATAAAAGTGCATCTGTCAAAGTCAGGAGAAGAGATTATTGATTCGAAATACAAGCAAGAAAAGAAGAACAGCATTATTACATTTCCTG
>UMKZ01021425.1_pt1 | contig 12033 bp, 6 predicted proteins | sample 1966441 | NCBI WGS metagenome assembly UMKZ01 (sample SAMEA4836189, study PRJEB28245) | human gut metagenome | biome: gut microbiome; material: fecal sample | place: Denmark | collected 2008
TATGATGAAATCAAAGGAAGACCTAAGTTCATCGTTTCAGAGGAATGTTAGAATGGATGTGATTAATCACATCCTTTTTTTAATGCATAAAAAAGGTCCTCCTAAATAGGAGGAACCTAAGTGTTAATAAATAATAACTTTAGTATTCTTTGGAATGTTGTCATAGATCCATTTTGCGTTTTCTAGATCTAATCTTACACAGCCATGAGATACAGCTGCATCCATTGAGTTATCAATAATTTTCTTTGGAGAGGGCTGTCTATCATAAATCACTGAATGGAATAAATAGTTACCATTAATCTGAGTAAAATACCAGCATCTACCTTTAGTACCTGTATCAAAATATTTACCTCTAGATTTGATATAGTAAGTACCGCTTATAGTAGGAGTAGAAGGTTTACCAACACAACATTTATAATACTTTGCATCTGCCCAATTATACTTACTTCCTTTAAATACACCTACACGATGTGCTGCTCTATCTACAATCACAATATAGTTTGTAGGGCTATCTTGGTTATTCGCAACACCATGCATCTTAGCTAAAGTTAAAGTACCACCAACGAGTCTACCATTTCTTACTTCATAATATTCGCCCTGACCATCAATCTGTGCATAACCAGAATAGCTCCAGTCTAAACGTCCATTCTTAACATAGAAATAATATTCACCATTGCAAGCAAGACCTGTATACCCCCAGTCTAAACGACCATTACGAACAAAGAACCATTCATTACCTTTCTGGACAAGTCCTGTATAGCTCCAATCTAACTTACCACCTTTAACATAGAACCATTCATTGCCTTTCTGAACAAGACCTGTATAGCCCCAATTGACACGTCCACCTACAATATAGTACCAGTCATTACCTGACTGACCTAAACCTGTATAATTCCAGTTTAAGCGTCCTCTTTCAACATAGAACCACTGATTATTGTATTTCACAATTCCTGAATGATTCCAATTCAACTTACCATTTTCAATATAGAACCATTCAATGCCACGCTGAACAAGACCTGTATAGCCCCAATTGACACGTCCACCTACAATATAGTACCAGTCATTATCTGACTGACCTAAGCCTGTATAATTCCAGTCTAAGCGTCCTCTTTCAACATAGAACCACTGATTATTGTATTCCACAATTCCTGAATGATCCCAGTTCAACTTACCTTTTTCAATATAGAACCATTCAATGCCACGCTGAGCAAGACCAGTATAGTTCCAGTTTACTTTACCATTCTCAATATAATACCATTCGTTACCATACTGAGCGAGTCCAGTATAAGATGTATCAATTCGATTATTCTTGAAGTAGTATAATTCTCCTTCAATTTCATTTAATCCATCAGAGTACTTGTTAGTAGTTCCACCGTTATTTGTATTACCACCACCATATGAATTTTCAAATGGACTATAAGAATAGTTTAAATCTACATTACCTGAAATACCTGGCACCCTTCCTGTAGATGAGCACTGCCACATATCATATTTACCCTTATAATTACAAACTGTATTATATTGTGCAACCCACTTAGTCCAGTTATTAAAACAACTATCAGTTAAATAATTAGTAAACCAATCTTTGTTCGCATAAATACCAACAGTATATCCTTTTGCAGATAACTTATTACAGAATGTCTTCGCAATATTCGCAATTTCAGTTTTACTTAATTTCTTACGTATTGCATCTTCTTCTAAATCATAATAAACAGGATACTTAAACTTCTTACCCTGTAATAAACGAATCGCATGATCTGCTTCACTAGATGCTTTTTCTACAGTATCAGCATAAGAATATAGGTAAACACCATAAGGAATATTGTTGTCTATACATCCCTTTACATTTTCTTCCCATTTCTTATCATCCTGATTCTTATCATTTGTACCATAACCACATCTGATAATAGCATATTCTACTTCTGACTGTTTGACTCTCTTCCAGTCAATAGTGCCATTATGATAGCTTACATCAATTCCCTTACAAATAGCCTTTGGGTCATTAGGCCACCCAGAATTAGTGGTAGCACGTGCAGCATAATTTGCATCGCCTCTATCCTTCATCTGACCATCAGTATACCTAAAACTGTTTGCTAGGTCGTTCTGTTCATAATAGCTCATTTCATCCTCTGCATAAGATGGCAAATAAGATGTATTGAACACCATAAAACAAGATAAAACTACAACACAAAACTTCATAAATAATTTTTTCATAAGCGTGTTCTCCTTCATGTATATAAAACTCTAACACATTCTAATTAATGCGAAATATTTCACAAAAAACAATATTTATTAGAAATCTATAACACATGTTCCCATTATAACATTAACCCTTATAATCAGTAACCCCTTGCGATAACATTTTTACGTTTATTTCACATATTTACTTATATTTAAGTGACATCTTATTTTGTATTTTGACTATATTTAATGTTTGTATATTCTTCTAAGCATAATTTTTTACTCATCATTTCTATTGCTTGTTCTTTACATGCTTCTTTCAAGCTTATTCCTACTAGATTTAATATTAGTTCATCGTCTACTACTAATATCTTATTCATATATATCACCCGGCTTCATCATAGAAAAAAGAAGAGTGATAAGCACTGCTCTTAACTATTTATAATTTTTTTGTTTATGAATGTGAATATCTTATGAAGCACATAAGAAGATATGAATGTAAGTATGAGTAGAGTAACCATGAATTCAAAGTTATCTACTATATTAATATGGTTATTTCTTAATATTTCAAAAAATAGTCCATGTACTAAATAGATTTCTAAAGAATGATCTCCTACCCATTCCATAAGGGGACTTTGAAGTTTGATTCTCATTCCTAATATCACGATAATTGCAAGATACATTAAACATTTGAATTCCATCCAGCCATACTTAAATGGAGTAAATACATTCAATACATAATAGAATACAAAAAGACAACCAATAATAATAGGAATTGATTTCTTGAGATTAGAATCAATTTGAGATTTAAACATAGCCCATAATATACCAAAATAGAAAGCAAAGGCTGCACTAAACCAATGATCTTCAAACTTAAACTTCATACATAAGAAGATATAGAGGAATGTAAAGATAAAAGTAAAGATGATCATAATTCTACGTTTCTTAATGAGTTCACAAAGAAGCATAGAAATAAAGAAAGCAATATAGAAATAAATAATCGCATTGATATACCATCCATTACTAATAACAGAAGCACCTCTTTTAAAATCATAGATAAGAGCACCTAAAGTATAACCATATCTGTATTGTTTCAATACAAAATAGGCAATAGCCATTACAACAGATGGAATAAGTATTGTGAGTATTCTTCTTTTAGGGAATGACTTTACATAATTTCTTCCTTTATGCATATATTGGTACATTAAGCCATATCCAGAAATGAATAGGAATCCACCTACCGCAATATATCCAGAATTAATAAAAATATTATAGACATCACCTACAGATGCAAATATTGCAAGGTGATGGAATAATACTGTGAGTGTAAATATCCCTTTTAAATTTTTTGTCTGCTGTACTGAGAGATACTCTGAATTATAGCCGAGTAAATCAATATTATAGAATACAGCCATACAAGCAAGTATTAAAACAATGTTCATAAAAAAACCTCCATACTAAACATTCTAACATTTGTATTATGATTCATCAAATTTTACTCAACTTCTCCATTTAAAAAAACTGATTCATAGAGAATCAGCCTTATTCTTATACAGCAATATTATAATACATAAACTTTCTATTGCAGCTATAACCCATACAGATATATTTGTATCATCACCTGTTTTTACATGTGGTTTATGAGGTTTAGAAGGTGTGGGCTTTACTGGTTTTACCCATTCAGCCTTAGGTTCTATACTAACATTATATTCTACACTTCCATCCACAAGAGAAGGAATCTCAACTAGAAAAGGAGCAGATTCAAACTGACTTTTACCACTTTCTACGTATCCCTCTTGTGCAATCAAATAAATACCTTGCGTTAAATTACTAAATGTTGTATGACCTAATGTATTAGTTTTTTGTGTTAAACAAGATATATCTTTCTTCTGTGCATATTTATATAATTGTTTGGCTTGTTTTTCTCTTGCCTCTGCACTGGTATCTACTAATGATATATGTAAATCTTTAAAGTTATCCTTCCATGTCAATGTATCATTACTCATATATTGAACCTGATAGATTGAAAACTTAGCATCTGAAAGATTCACTTCTTGATTCAATTCATTTCTACCCTTATATACAATCTGTATACTTCCTTTTCTAGAACCACTCTCTGCATGAATAGTTGAAACATTCATGAACGTACTCATAAGAAAAACAACCATAAACACAATAATATTTTTTACCTTCATGTTAGTTTCCTCCTTTTCTTATCCCTTATACAGTAAATAATTGCGATAATTAAACCGATCAAAATCACAATTACTGCCATAATTAATACCTTAGACGTAAATGATAATTCTGGTTTAATATTTGTATCAGGCACTTTCTTTGTAGCTTCTTGATATGGTATACGATGTCCTCTTACTAATAATCTATGAGTATTAATCGCATAAGGTGTACATGTCACTAATGTGGCATAATCTTTGCCAGGTTCTATAGATAATCCTTTTGTCTCTTCTGGTAATACTGTTTTTATTTGATCTATCTCATAAGCCAATGTTTCATCTAAAACCTTGATATAGAATATATCTCCTTCTTTTAGCTTATCTATATTTGTGAATAATGTCTTAGTAGGCAGCCCTCTGTGACCCGTTAATACTGTATGAGTACTCTCTCCACCAACAGGCAAAGAAGTACCCCAGAAATGTCCTACACCTGCCTGTAAGACTGTTTCACTTGTACCATGATAAATAGGTAGTTCTATATGAATCTTAGGAATACGTATATATCCCATCATTCCAGAACCATCTACATTTAATAAACTCTCATAACGTGCATCTAACTTTGTATCTTCCTGTGAAAATGGATCTATAAGATCTATATTTCCTAACATCTCTCTATTATAAGCGCGTGCTTCTTCCAACATTCTTATCTTATCTACCTTAGAGAGTTCGACACTCTCTTTATCATAATAAGAGATAGCCTTAGAACCATTCTTCTCATTCAGATAACTACTAAAGCTAGGATATAACAACACGGAGAATGCAATCAAAAGTACAAACAAACGAATAATATCATTTTTAGTAATTTTAATCTTCATACACTTCATTTCATTCTCCCTATTAATATATAAATAATTGGAATTGCGGTTATCTTTTAAGAAAGATAACCGCTCATTCCATTAAAAACTATTTTTTAGTTTTCTTTTTTTCTATCACGGATAAAGCTTACTGCAACACCTAATACAAGAAGGGCTGCAACAACAGTAAATGCGATAGTACCCATACCACCTGTTGATGGAAGGATAGAACCAGTACTGTTTTCTACATCGATGATTTTATCTGTTTCTGGATTATCATCCTGAGAAATTGTCCAATCATCACCATCTTTAGTGATTACAACTTTGATTGAAGCAGTTAACTTGTTGTATCCTGCTGGAGCTTCTGTTTCTACTAAGTAGTAAGTTCCTGCAGCAAGACCATTAACATGAAGGTTGTAGTTCTGACCAGTAATTGAAGCAACTGATTCGAATACTGTGTTTTTAGAATTAGGATCTACAACATAGTTACCTTCACTACCAGTTACTTTAATAACATTTTCATCAGCAACAGAGTCTTTATATAACTTGAATTTAGCACCAGCTAACATCTTGTTATCTGTTTTAGCAAACTTCTTTATATCAAGAGGGTATGTAGGTGTTTTAGCTTCACTTGGTGTAGTAGTTGTTGTTTCACCTGGATTGTTACCATATTCTAATGTAGCATTGTTCTTTGTGCTTACATCTGCAGCTTTATTCACTTTAGCATAGTAAGTTACAGTGAATTCTTTACCTTTGTTTGCCTGGTTAGCTCTTACCCATTCAGATAAGTTAAGAGACATTTTTCTTTTGTTATTTGTATCAAGTGTAGCTGTAGTAGGAGCTGTTCCTTTATCTGTAACTCCTGCAGCTGTAAATGCTACTTTTACTTTAACTGTTGTAGCACTTGCTTCAAGAGCTGCTCCATTTGCATCGTTTACAAAATCAAGACCTTTTGATAATTCATCGTGAATAGTATATACATACTTGTCATATCCAGTTGTATCTGGTACTGAACCTTTAACTGTATAAGTAACTACATCCCCAATATTTACTGATGGTTTGTTAGCTGTTTTAGTAATGCTTGGTGCTTCTGTTTTTAAGTTTACTGTTTTTGTTGACTCATCAACTGTAACTAATGAAGACTGAATTTCTTTTCCACCTGTTACATATACTAAATAGTAACCTGCATCTAAGTCTGTAAATTCATAAGATGTTTTGTTTTCTTCTGTGATTTTTCCAGAAGTTGCAGTAACTGCTAAGTTGCTTGTTAAAGCTTTTTCAGTAAAGTCATTTGCGAACTTCTGAACATCAGTTGAGTCATTTGTACCTAAATCATTTACAGCTTTTGCAATGTCTTCATCTTTAGAATTTGCTGTAATTTTTGAACCTAATACTTCTACTAATGCATTCTTATAACCAGTAGCTGTATTTACTGTATAAGCATAGTTTTTTGTTTCTCCAGACTGTGATGTAGTAACATCAAATAACTTATATAAGTTAATTGTCTGTCCCTTTAAATCCTGTCCTTTATTTACATTTACAGTAAGACTACAGCCAGAATCTGCTGCAAATGCTGTTACGGACATAGTCATTGTCATAACCGCAGTTAGTAACAATGCAATAATGCATTTAATACTTTTCATAACTTTTTCTCCTTTTTTTCATTTCTCTTTATAGTTTTTCTGCTTTATTTTCCTTATTCTTTCTGTATCTCATAACGAAATAAACAAGGAAAAGCAGAATTGCTATCGCATAAAATAAGTAGTTTCCAAATCCTCCAGTATTTGGAAGACATGGGAAATGCTTATTGGTTATCGTAAACGTAAAGCCATCATCTGATGTCTTAATAGTTGTTGTATAACCATTAATTTCCGCTTCTGTTACGGAATATTTATAATAACGAACAGCTCCATCACTCTCTGTCTTATAGGCAGGAAGCCCTTTAATTACTTCTTGCCATGTTGATTTGTTAATAGAACCCGTTATTTTGTAACTCTCATAATTTGGAACAGTTTGTGTCTGTTCTTTGCCAGTCGCATCCTTCCAAGTACGATAAATTGTTACCGTAATACTGTCTGGTCGTTTATTATCGAAGTTATCGAAATCCTTCCAGACTTTATTTATAGTGAGTTTAACCAGCTTATCACATGGATCCTGTGACTCAGATGGTTCTGGTGTCTCACTTTCACCCGTATTAAGAGTTGTCTTTGTATCAGCCATTAATACTGCTTTGGCAGGTGATTCATATGCCTTCAAATCAGCTGTCTCACTACCACTTGATAGAACCGCATTCTCTAGATTATTAAAGGCTTTAACTATATCCATATGTTTGATTGTATAAATATCCCATCCATTATTCTTTTCATAACTACTATTTAATACTTTGTTATTGTTTTTGATTTGTGTGAGAGATTTATCTAATTTTCTATAGATACGGTAGTTGTTTCCTTCACCTTCTACCTTTTCTAATTTATTGAAGTCGTAAACTGAATCTAATTTACTCTTACCACTAAAAGGTCCTACAAGATCCTTAGTCCCTCTAACTACGTCACAGTAGTACATGTTGTTGTTCTTTAATAAACCTTCATCATTAAATCCTACAAAACCACCACTGCGTCCATCAGTTGCAGTACCATCTTTGGTGTTAGAGGCACCACCTGCATAGACATCATATCCATAGCTCACACCATACACCTTACTATCAGTAATCTTTGTACGGTTTGCTTTAATAAGACTGACACTGATATTTGACTTTGCATCATTATCATCTAATAAACCATTCTCATCACATGGGAGTTTAATAGATGAATCTCCAATAGTAATAATTGCAAGATCTGTCTGTTGTTTATTATCTGTTGATTTCTTAGAAAGACCTACAGATATATCTAAACCTAGAAGATTGACATGAAGAAGATTTCCCTTATATAACGCTTCTACTTTTATAATTCCTAGATTGATTTTTAGAAGATTTGAACCCTGTAACTTATCTAGATAAAGTGCTTTTATAAGTTTGTTCACAAGCATAAATATGACATTGACTGGTCCAGAATCCAGTTTTAGATCTGCAAGATATGCAAAGCTTGTTCTACCTACAAATCCTCCTGCTGTTCCTCCAGATGCAACCTGTTTTAATCCACTATTCAAATCACTGTCACTTCCTGCTGTACACTTAGACATTCTTGCAAGGTTTGCATAACCAATAAATCCACCAGCAATCTGTTCCTCACCATTTTGACTCTGTACTGTATAGCCATCACTTGTACCACTTACACTACAATTATCAATATGAGAACCAAAGATATCCATGACACCTAATGCTCCACCAAGAAGCTGTCCTGTATTATTTCCTAGGACATCAATCTTATCAGCTTTCACAACACCACTCTTACCAGAGTAACCAATGAATCCACCTACACTATTTAAGCCTCTTACATTACTTAATTGTGTAACTGTACTATTCTTTACAGAACCATTTAGAAGGGAACCACCAAAACCACCGGCTGTTCCACTGTATGTGACTTGATTGTTCTGTCCAGATTTTTCTGCAACATTAGCATTTACACTTAGTCCTGCATCCTCACTTCCACTTACATTTCCGTAATATACATAACTTCTAAAAGCGTCTAATACATCTGTTCTTCCAAGTTTTAATAACTTATCTAATAGCGATGTTTCATTTCCTGCACTGATATTTGCAACTCCTGCCACATCTGCTACACCAAAACATCCACCAGCATATTCACCTGCAATAACAGAACGGATATTCTTTACATTAATACCAGCTTTAGAAGTATCCTTTTTACCAAGAACTGTTCCTTCCAGCATTCCTGCAAAACCACCTGCAGTTTTTGCGTAAGAAGTATTATCTTTACTTGTTGTATATGCACCATTCACAATGAATCCCCATTTATCCCAGGATTCAACGTCTGCATAACGGATTGTAGCAACTGTCGCATTAAGTACTTTAATTAAGTCTGAAGGGGTACTAAGTAGTTTATTAAGTAATTTACTTAATAGTCCTTCACCCGCAGTAGGGTTAAGTGTTGCTACAGAACCAGGTCTAGAACTTCCTACAAAACCACCTACATAGCTTCTCCCCTCTACTCGTCTGAGATTCTTTACCTGACAATGTGCGGTATTCTCTCCCCAGACTTGTCCACCAATGAGTTTACCTACATAACCACCAGCATAACCACAGTTATCCTTATCAGTTCCTGTAGATTCAACCATTAATCCACTTTGATAGCCTTCTACTGAAGATTGCTTAATTACTGGAACAAATACATTCAGTACATCAATCATTCTTCCTAACTGAAGCTTAAGACCGAGAATATTGACACCACCAAGATCTGCAGCACCACCATTGATCATTTCTCCAGCAAAACCACCTGCAGTTCTTAATCCTTTTACTTTCTTAGTCTGATATGCCTGACCATTTGTGATAGTACCTGTCTGCATAGAGCCAACATAACCTCCTGCAGCACCACCATTGGCTAATTTAATCTCATCTCGGTAATTCACTCTACCAGCAACGACATTGTACCCATAAGCATATTTATGAATAATAGCATCTAATCCTGCTTGGTCTTTTACCTTACCATGCTCTGCAAGATCACTTCCGTAACCACCATACTTACCAACGAATTCAACCCATTTATTCCATGTTTCATAATCCATCAAGGCAAGTGGTCCATATACTGCAGTATTCTCTTCTGTAGGATAAATAACACTTAAAGCACCTAGTATGTTATCTACCTTTACTAATCCCCATAATAGAGATAAGTTACCTGTACTTGCAGTGTCTGCAGATTCCATTAAACCAGTAAATCCACCCGCAATCTCTTCACCATATACAGAACGGATTCTTACTGCTTTACAAGTACTTGTTGGTCCAGTATAGTCTTTACCTTTCCATTTCTTTTTATTATTACCCCAGATATGACCACCTTCGTTATGTCCTACATAACCACCAGCCATACCTCGTTGTACCTGTGTTGTAGAAGATGCCTGTGCACGTACTGCACCACCACAAGGAATACATGTAGTAGAACTATTTCTAATAGTAGGTACAAAATCTTCTGCAACAGAAGCAAGAACTTCATCTATGTTTACAAGTCCTTTTAAGATACTTGCATCACCTAATACATTTGCAATATTACCAGGCTGCAAATCTCCTACATAACCACCAGCAGTTAACTGACCAATAATGTAAGAGAAGTTATTCGCATTAGAATCCTGAATATGTCCACCAGAAATCTTTCCTGCAAATCCACCTGCATCCCCAAGTACATCATTCTCTGATGCATCAGAAGCCGTATTCTTATAAGATGCTTTAACCGCAAATCCACCAACATCTCCAGTAACATGAGAATGTTCAATAGTAGATACCACTACATTTAATGCATCTAATACATTATTAATACCTATAGACTTACCTAGAACACTTAATCCTTTACCTACAGAAGCTGCAGAACCAATATCCATATAACCAATATATCCACCAGCATATCTTGATCCAGTGACTGCGTATTGGCTATCATTACTAAAGTATGTAGGTGCTTCTGTTGCTTCTAAATCTTTTGGAGGTGTTACTTCTGTATGTTTTAAATGTGTCACATCGCAATGACTAACTTGAACTCCACTGCCATAACCAATAAAGCCACCAGCACTACCAGAATTCGTATCATCCGATTTGATTTTATTAGCTGTAACCGTAAATCCATTATCGGATTTAACTCCTGCATATTCTATTGTTGGAACATATGCATTTACTAAGTTTAACAACTCTCCAATGTTTATATTCAGCCCATCTATATTTCCTAGAATACTAATACCTTTACTAGCATCGGCCAATGCTCCAGAATAAACATTTCCTCCAAAACCACCTGCATAACTTTGACCATTCACAGAATCTAAATTATATACAGCATAATAATCATTAGTACCTCGTGAACTATTATCAACTGTACCACTTTGAAAATCTGCTGCAAAACCACCAGCAACATCTGCCGTAACACTTCCACCATTCACAAAAGAAACCGTGCAATTTGTATATTTAGGAATTAAATATCCTACAGCATTTACTAAACCATTTGTCTCTATTAATGATTTAATCGAATTGTCATCAGCAACTTCTGCTAGACCACCTGTTTTTGAAATACCAACAAATCCAGAAGCATATCCGCCATCATCTGCAGCCTTCACTGATTTTAGATTTATTACATGCGAATTTTCTATTTTTGTACTTCCACTTTTTGCGATAAAACCAGAAGCACTATAATCACGAACCGAATTAGAATCACGACTACCCTTTGCGTGTACCGTAAACCCATCCTTAATTCCACTTACAGATGTATCCTTAATTTTTACTTCAATTGCTTGTCCTAAAGAAAGTAAATTATTCAATTTCAACAAATAATTCAAACCTAACAGGTTAACAGTTAATCCACCATCTGTTCCAGCCAAATCACCAGGACCAGAAAGACCAATAAAACCACCTACTAAGTTATTACCTTCTATAGAAGCTAAATTATTGATACTAACAGCTGTTATCGAACCACCAATCGTATCTCCAAATCCACCAGCAACACGTTCATTTCCCTTAATAGTAAATCCATTCTCTGCACCATTTACATGAACATTATCTACAGTAAACGCAAGATAAGATGCAACGCCAAGCGTTGTATTTAATAAACCGGCGACACTGGCCGTACCCATTGATCCAGCAATTCCACCAACATAATCATTTCCTGTAACACTTGATAATCCTGTTAAAGAGCTATCAATCACTTGAACAGAACCAACATCATAAACATTATTTTTCCAAT
>UMKZ01030815.1_pt1 | contig 11963 bp, 10 predicted proteins | sample 1966441 | NCBI WGS metagenome assembly UMKZ01 (sample SAMEA4836189, study PRJEB28245) | human gut metagenome | biome: gut microbiome; material: fecal sample | place: Denmark | collected 2008
GGTATTCCGTGGTCATTACAAATGCCGGAAGCAATACCATAAGTTTTGGCGTGGAGGCAAATACAAGCTATAAAACTTCAGGAGGGGGAAGCTGGTTTACTTCTCTGGCCGGTATCGAAGAAAACCAGACTTTTTTTAAGGGCGTCAGTGCGACAGCAAAATGGGCGGACGGAGCCACACAGAAGTGGTCTGCAAGGATCAAAGCGCACACAAGAACGCTGGAAGAATCAGAGCCGGAGCCGGAAATTCCTGCGACGCCTGTTTTTACAGTAAAAGCATATAATACAGGATATAATTTGGTGTCCTGGAAAAAAGTATCCGGTGCAGAGGGGTATTATGTATACAGAAGACCGGGTACCGGCGGTAAATGGACGAGGATTGCAACCGTAAAAAGCCCTTCTCTGAAGTATAAAGATACGAAGGTGACGGCGAATACCTCTTACCGCTATACAGTCCGTGCATATTACTGGTACTCCGGAAAGAGATACCTGAGCAAATACAAAATGGGAGGTGTGATTAAAGCAGCACCGGCACTGCAGAAAGTATCTTCCGTAAAATCAGAGAAAAATGGAATCCGCATTCGCTGGAAGTCCCAGAAGAAATGTGACGGATATTATATTTACAGGAAGAAAAAAGGCGGTTCCTATCAGTTAATTAAGAAAATTTCCGGAGGAAGTTACACAACATATCTGGACAAAAATGCACAAAAGGGTGTATCATACTACTATGTGGTAAAAGCATATGTAAAAGAATCATATGGAAGAGTTTACAGTAAATATCAGCATTCATCTGCGATAAAACGAAAATAGTATTCATAGAAACTGAAAACAGGATTGTGACAGACAATGCTGAAAAACAAAAAATAAAAGTGAAGGAAAAATCTATGATGAAAAAGTGGGGAATTACAATCATTGTCTTTTTGTGCTGTATCCTGTCGGCAGTCAACATATGGGCAGATGATGGACAGGGACAGAGTCCGGATTATGTAACAGATTATTACATGATTGTGCAGAGTCCGAACGGAGGAATCAATCTTTATTCAGAGACAGACCCTCAGAGCAATGTCCTGAATGACAAGCTGATCGTCAATGGCACAGCCCTTCATATTCAGGGCGAGAAGACAGGAACAGACCAGAAAGACTGGGGTTATACACAGTATCATGGAATGAACGGATATGTACCTATGGATGATCTGGATCCTGCGACGAGAGAAGAAGCAGTCAACGAAGAATATACTGCTTTTGGCGGAACAGATGCAGATTTCGATGTGAAGATCCGGACAGAAGATGGAAAAGCACCGATTTATAACGGCCCGGGAGAGAAATACGAAGAGGTTGACGGCTCAGATGGAATTGAAAATTCTTCCAGTGTACATATTTCGCAGTATGTACAGGGAGAAGACGGAATAGACTGGGGAAAAACAGATGTCGGTGGAGTTGAAGGATGGGTTAACCTTGACAGAGATACCGATTATCAGCTGGATTCCTCAGACACAGAAAATGTTTCTGATGCGGAAAATACAGCAGATGCGGAAACAGCAGCGAATACCGAAAATGCTCAGGCCGCAGAGCCGACTCCAACTGTGACACCGGTGCAGACAACAGCAACCCCGACCGCGGAGCCAACACCAACCCCGACCGCGGAGCCAACACCAACTGTAGAGGCAACCCCGACGGCAGAAGCAACACCAGCTGCGGAAGCGCCCCCGACAGCAGAAGCAACACCAACTGTGAAAGCAACTCCGACGGCAGAAGCAACACCAACTACGGAAGCAGCAGATACAGAGGAAAAAGACACGAAAGAATCTGAAGAAAAAACAGATTCTGAATCTGAAAAGAAAGAAGAACAGTCAGAGAAATCTGATTCCAAAGACAAAAAGGATAAAAAAGATGATCCCGGAAAAAAAGATTCTGATTCAGAGCAGTCTCAAAAAGCATCCGGAGAGAATGTAAAAGCATCATCCGGAATAAACAGTCCGATCATCTGGATCAGTGTGATTGGAATTATTGCAATCATCATTCTTCTGATCTACTTCCTCAGAAAGAAAAAATAAAAAATGAAAGTAAACCGGGGCAAAGATGACTGCCCCGGATTTATAACAATAATAAAAAGCAGTTGCACCAATCCGGTACAACTGCTTTTTTGAAAAATGTGTGTATAATTGAGACTCTTTGAGGAAACCTCAAAAATAGTCTTAATTAGCTAGATCAGTTACAATCCATCTATAGTTTACAATTATTTTTCATATTATTCAAGTAAAATTTCAAAAAAATAATATAATTTTGTGTTACATCTTATAGAATGGCATTGAAAATGTTTCAGACGGCTTTTTTACTTGCGCATAACAGCTATTGTGCGTATAATAGGAAAAATGAAAATGAGAACGAGGGAGAAGAAAATGAAAGTAACCGAAGAATTATTAAATGAAATGAAAGAAAAAGATGAGAACTTTTCAGATGGCCTGATTCTTCCGGACGGAGACTATATACGGATCCCAAAAGGGCATCTTCATGGAATGATGGCACTCCTGCCGCAGACAGAGGACGAAATCTGGAAAATGATCCCGGAAGAGGATTCCCCCTTGTTCTGGCTGATCGAGAAAACCGGCTGCGTTCTGACCGACTATAATAATTCCATAGGAATGAAAATGACACCTGCCCAGCAGCAGGTGTTCGATGCCATGAGGAAACATGGATTTCTCACAGATGATTATTACGACCTTACCAGACAGAGAGAAAAGGTCAGAAAAGAAAGAGAACAAAAAGAACAACAGCAAAAAGAACAACAGGAAAAAATGTAAACAGAAAGTGTTTTGCAGCTTGCAGTTTCCATGGATAAGACCAGAGCTTCGTGCAGAAATTAAAAGATCTTCTGCCATAAACATCAAAATCTGAATCTACAAATGTAAACATAAAAATCCCGGAAATCATATATCCTCAAAGGAACCATATGATTCCCGGGATTCTTTTTACACAAAATCCAAATCAATTCCGGGAATCATAACCACTTCTGTTTTACCAGTTCATTAAAACATAAAAAATATCATCAGACAAAAACAATCTCTGAATAAAATCCTCAAAAATTAAAAAAAGTTGTTTTTACAACATACATATCTCTGAATATCCACTATACTTTGCAATGTAATCAAACGAAACATAAAAATCTGCTTACAGCAGTCTCATAAAAATACAAGTTAATTATTTTATTTTCAGGAGGGAAAACATGATCCGAAAAATCATACACATTGATGAAGAACGCTGCAACGGATGCGGCTTATGCGCAGGAGCCTGTCAGGAAGGAGCCATCGGCATCGTAGACGGAAAAGCAAAACTGCTGCGTGATGACTATTGCGACGGACTTGGAAACTGCCTGCCCGTATGTCCGACAAACGCCATTTCCTTTATTGAAAGGGAAGCGGCAGCCTTCGATGAGGCAGCAGTAGAAGCAAACATGAAAGCAAAAGTCAAAAACAGTATACGAACCAATATAGAAGCCAATACCCAAACCAGTTCCACTCCTGAAAAAAATTTTACAGGATGTCCGGGAAGCATGGCAAAAAAGATTTTCCGATCACCACGGAAAAAAGAACAAACCCAAACACAGCCAGATATACCCGCAGAATCAGAACTGAGACAATGGCCGGTACAGATCAAACTGGTACCAGTCAACGCACCATATTTCAAGGGTGCGCATCTCCTCATTGCTGCTGACTGTACTGCATACGCCTGCGCAAACTTTCATCAGGAATTTATCCGCAACCGCATCACCCTGATCGGATGTCCGAAACTGGACGAAGGCGACTACAGCGAGAAACTGACAGAAATCATACGTCAGAACGACATTAAAAGCGTAACTATCGTACGAATGGAAGTCCCATGCTGCGGCGGCCTTGCCAGAGCAGCAGAAACAGCTCTGAAAAACAGCGGAAAATTCATTCCATGGCAGACTAAGATCATATCCACAGACGGACATATCCTGAATGATATGTAAAAATCTGCAAAAACTATAAAATGAATGACAAAAAATAAATGGTAAAGAAATAAAAAATAAAGAAAATCCCATAAAAACGTTCTGGTAAAACGATAATACACTATTAACTATTACACTAACTATTAAATAAAGGAGAAAAAACAAATGGAAAAACAGATGTTTTGTTTTCAGTGTGAACAGACTGCAGGATGCAGCGGATGTACAGGAAAAGCGGGAGTATGCGGAAAAACCGCAGATACCGCAGGACTTCAGGACGAACTGACAGGAGCCCTGATCGGACTCGCCCGCGCCTGTGCGAACAACGAAAAAAAAGAAACCACAGACAGAATCATAATTGAGGGACTTTTTACCACAGTCACCAACGTAGCCTTTGATGACAATTCCATCCGTAAAATGATCAACACCATTTATACAGAGAAAAACAAAATTGTACCGGACTGCGCAGCCTGTGCTTCCAGATGCGGAAACACAGACGATTACGATATGAACAGAATCTGGGAAGCAGACGAAGACATCCGCTCTCTGAAATCCCTGATCCTTTTCGGAATCAGAGGAATGGCAGCCTACGCATACCATGCCATGGTACTCGGCTACACAGATCAGAAAGTAAATAATTTCTTCTATAAAGCATTAGCCGTACTCGCAGAAGACTGGGGAATGGAAGAATTACTTCCGGTTGTCATGGAAGTTGGAGAAGTCAACTTAACCTGCATGGCACTCCTTGACCAGGCAAACACAGAAACCTTCGGCACTCCGACTCCGACCACAGTACCTCTGAAAGTAGAAAAAGGCCCATTCATTGTTGTAACCGGACACGACCTCTACGACCTGAAACTCCTTCTTCAGCAGACAGAAGGAAAAGGCATCAACATCTATACACACGGTGAAATGCTTCCGGCACACGCTTATCCGGAGCTGAAAAAATTCTCCCATCTCAAAGGAAACTTCGGAACAGCATGGCAGAACCAGCAGAAAGAATTTGACAATATTCCTGCCCCAATCCTCTACACAACCAACTGTCTCATGCCGCCAAAAGCCAGCTACGCAGACAGAGTATTTACAACAGAAATGGTATCCTTCCCGGAAACCGTTCATATTGATGACGAAAAAGATTTCACTCCGGTAATCGAAAAAGCACTTGCTTTAGGCGGATACGCAGAAGACACCCGGTTCACCGGAATCAACGGCGGAACAGAAGTAATGACAGGTTTTGCACACGGAACTGTCCTCAGCGTCGCAGACAAAGTAATTGAGGCAGTCAAGTCCGGAGACATCCGCCACTTCTTCCTGGTAGGTGGCTGCGATGGCACACGCAAAGGACGAAACTACTATACAGATTTCGTAAAACAGACCCCGGATGACACCATCATCCTCACCCTCGCCTGCGGAAAATACCGATTTAACGACCTCAACCTCGGAACCATCGGCGGACTCCCGAGAATCATGGACATGGGCCAGTGCAACGATGCCTACAGCGCCATCAAAGTAGCTGTTGCACTTGCCGAAGCCTTCAACTGCAGCGTAAACGAACTCCCACTGAGCATGATCCTCTCCTGGTACGAACAGAAAGCAGTCTGCATTCTCCTGACCCTGCTCCATCTGGGAATCAAAAACATCCGCTTAGGCCCGACACTGCCAGCATTCATCTCCCCGAATGTCCTGAATTACCTGGCAGAAAACTTCAACATTGCAGCCGTTACCACACCAGAAGAAGATTTAAACAAAATCCTCGGATAACAAACCTGATGATTGCTGTTCACTCCACACACAGTAACACTTGACAATTTCATATTTCCAACTGTATAATAATTACCAATAAGCGATAATCAATGATCAATGACGATTAACTGATTAACAATTAAACAATCATACGAAATGCAACGACAGGGAGGAGTACACAATCCCGTGATTCCCAGAGAGAAAGCGGTCGCTGAAAGCTTTCATGAACGGATTGTAGAAGTAGCCCTTGAGCAGTGAACCCAACAGTATCTTTTATAATTGTATACTCAGTAGGCTTCAACGTCAGTTCCACGTTACAGGAACACAGTATATTCAGTACTGACAGAGTGCAGAGATACAATCTCTGAAAACAGGTGGTACCGCGGAAAATATTTTCGCCCTGGGCATACAGCCCGGGGCGTTTTTGTTTTTCCGCACGCAAAAACAGACAAATTCCCGAGCGTCCGTATCTATCCATATCCACATTCGCACCATTCCAAGCAAAAAAGGAGGTTTTCATATATGAAACAAATATCCGGCAACAAACTCTTAGTAAAAGCATTAAAAGAAGAAGGCGTAGAATACCTTTTCGGCTATCCGGGAGCCTGTACCATTGACATCAGTGACGAACTCTACAAACAGGACGATGTAAAAATCATCCTCCCACGTCACGAACAGGCCCTCGTCCACGAAGCCGACGCCTACGCAAGAACCACCGGCAAAGTCGGTGTATGCCTCGTAACCAGCGGTCCTGGAGCAACCAACCTTGTAACCGGTCTCGCAACCGCCAACTACGACAGTGTTCCACTCGTATGCTTCACAGGCCAGGTAGCCCGCCATCTCATCGGAAACGACGCATTCCAGGAAGTAGACATCGTAGGAATCACCCGCAGCATCACCAAATATGGCGTAACTGTCCGCAGACGGGAAGACCTCGGCCGCATCATCAAAGAAGCCTTCTACATCGCCCGCACCGGCCGCCCGGGACCAGTCCTCATCGACCTCCCGAAAGACGTCATGGCAGAACTTGGCAGTGCAGAATATCCAAAGAATGTCAACATCCGCGGCTACAAACCAAACACAGATGTCCACATCGGACAGCTCAAACGTGCCCTGAAACTCTTACATAAAGCCAAACGCCCGTTATTCCTCGCCGGCGGCGGAGTCGTAATCTCCCGTGCCTACGAAATCTTCCGTGAGGTAGTAGAAAAAACAAACGTCCCGGTAGTCACTACTGTAATGGGAAAAGGTTCCATCCCGACCGACCACCCGCTTTTCATCGGAAATCTTGGTATGCACGGTGCCTATGCTGCAAACATGGCAGTCAGCAACTGCGATGTCCTCTTTTCCATCGGAACCCGATTCAATGACAGAATCACCGGAAAACTCCATGAGTTTGCACCACATGCACAGATTGTCCACATTGACATTGATACAGCATCCATCTCCCGAAACATCCAGGTAGACATCCCAATCGTTGCAGATGCAAAAGAAGCAATCACAAAGATGAACGAATATGTTCAGCCATGTGCAACCTCCAAATGGCTGTCTCAGATTCAGGAATGGAAACAGGAACATCCACTTAAAATGCGTCCGAACGATGTATTAAGCCCAATGGACATCTTAAAAGAAATCAACGAACAATTTGAAAACAGCATCATCGTCACAGACGTAGGACAGCACCAGATGCTCGTTTCCCAGTATGCAGAAGTCACGGAAGGCAAGCAGATGATCATGTCCGGCGGTCTCGGAACCATGGGATATGGACTTCCGGGCGGCATCGGCGCCAAGATCGGAAATCCGGACAGACCGGTAATCGTAATCTCCGGTGACGGCGGTGTCCAGATGAACATTCAGGAACTTGCAACTGCAGTACTCGAAGAACTTCCGGTCATCCTCTGCATCTTTAACAACGAATACCTTGGAATGGTACGCCAGTGGCAGAAACTTTTCTATGGCAAACGCTACGCCATGACAAACCTGCGCGCCGGAGCACTTTCCCGTCGTACAGAAGGTATGGAATACCCAGAGTACACACCGGACTTCATCAAACTTGCAGAAAGCTACAGAGCCAAAGGCATCCGTGTTACAAAAAAAGAAGAAATCGCAGCAGCTTTCGAAGAAGCAAAGAAAAATACAAAAGCACCTACAGTAATTGAATTTATCATTGACCCGGAAGAAATGGTTTATCCGATGATCAAACCAGGCGGAACTCTGGAAGATATGATCATGGACTGCTAAATCGGCTTTGATTAAATGAAATTCATTGAGAAACAAAAAATAAGTAATAATCAGGAGGAAACTCATTATGGATAAAGGAATGAAAAAAAGATGGATTTCTCTCTATGTTGAGAACCAGGTAGGTGTTCTGTCAAAAATCTCCGGACTTTTTTCCGGAAAAAGCTACAACCTTGACAGCCTCACAGTAGGAACCACAGAAGACCCGACCGTATCCCGAATGACCATCGCTACAGTCAGCGATGATGAAACATTCGAGCAGATCAAGAAACAGTTAAACCGCATGATCGAAGTCATCAAAGTCATTGACTTTACAGATGTCTTTGTCCGCATGAAAGAAATCCTTTACATCAAAGTATTTAACTGCTCCAAAGAAGATAAAGTAGAACTCTTCCAGATCGCAGAAACTTTCAAAGCCAAAGTCATCGACTACGGCAAAGACAGCCTGCTTCTTGAATTTGTTCAGACAGCAACCAAGAACGATGCAGTTGTAAAACTGATCAAAGAAGAATTCCACAGGATTGAAGTGGTTCGCGGTGGAAGCGTGGGAATTGAATCCATCAGCATGATGGAACGCTAAAAAACGGAAAGTTTTCTGACATACAGAAGAAGCTTCATGTATATAAATATAAAACAAGAAAGGCGTAAATCCAATGTTCGGATTTACGCCTTTCTTACTCAACTCTGACAATTCAGATTTTTATTTAAAAAGGATCAGGCATTCTTCAAACTGACCGGTTTTGTCATTATATGCATAAATACTCAGAGATGCATTTCTTTTGGTTACTTTGAAAGTTTTACCACTCTCTACAAAAGTTCCCCTGTCTATAATTTTAGGGCTGGTGATATAACGATTGCCGCTGATACTCCATCCATTCTTTGCTTTCACCTGTAATTTTAGGTTTTTATTTTTATATTTATTATAGCTTAATGTATAACTTGCATTTTTGTTAAACTTAGAAGTAAGGTTCAGAGAACCGATTTTAAGAGTAGATAATGGATTTACATATTTTTTTACAGTGACCTTCTGCTTATAAGTGTTGTTTCTGGCTTTATAGGAAATAACAGTAGTTCCTGCTTTTTTGGGTATCATAACACGTGACATGTATGATTCAGGATTTGCCTGATATAAAGGGTAACATTTTCTGGATGCAAGTTTTACTACAGAAGGATTAGAGGATTTAAAGGATGTTACTCCCCAATTCATGTAAATATCTGTATTTATAGAAGTTTCGTTGGATGGAGCATAGGCTCTTCTGCCAGCATTATAGCACTGAGATGCTGAAGAATACAGAGTGATTATCTGATCCTTTTTGGTAATGGTTTCCGCCTGCACACTGAAAGAGCACAACAATACCATAGTCAGTGCAAGCACAGTTGCAAAAATTTGTCTGAAATGTTTTTTCATACCGGGATTCTCCTTTTTTGAAATTTTTTGCAGCATTTTCCATCAAATACGGTATTATTGTCTGGCACTGCTGCTGTTTATTGATAATTCTATTGTAGTCACTTTAACATGTATTTGCAAGCAATTATTTTATAAAAACAGGGTGTTTTTTTATTTACAGAAAATGTTATAATGTTGGCACCGATTATGAAGTAAAAGGAAAGAAAGGAATATACGATATACATGGCAAAAAAGAAAATTTATGCAGTCAGAAAAGGTCACAAAACGGGATTATTCAGCACCTGGGCAGAGTGCCAGAAAGCAACAGCCGGATATTCAGGCGCAGAGTTTAAAAGTTTTACGGACAAAGCAGAAGCAATGGCATTTCTTCAGATGAAAACTGTCCGGACAGTATCCACGGACAAAGAAAAAGAAGCAGCAGGAATCGTCGAAGTGCCTGAAAATATGGTCATTGCCTATGTGGATGGAAGCTTCGAAAAAAGTATTAACAGATATGCATTCGGCTGTGTGATCCTCACACCGGACGGCCGGGAAATCCGGAAATCCGGCAGTGGAAGCAATCCGGCAGGAACCGCCATCCGAAACGTGGCAGGAGAGATGCTCGGAGCTATGAATGCTGTGAAATGGGCACAGGAAAACGGCTATCCCGCAGTAGAAATCCGTTACGATTATGAAGGCGTGGAAAAATGGGTGACAGGCGCATGGAGAGCCAAAACACCACTCACCAGCAAATACGCAGCTCATATGCAGGAAGCCGGAAAAAATATTCAGATTTCGTTCTGCAAAGTAGCTGCCCATACAGGAAACCACTATAACGAAGAAGCAGATCAGCTTGCCAAAAGTGCTCTGCTCTGCACAGAAGAAGAGGTAACCCTGTAAAAACAAAAAGTAAAAATAACGTAGAAATTTATTGTAAAAACAAAAGATAGTAGAAGAAAACATAAAAAATCTGTGATACACTGTGTTGTGCCGATAAGTTGATAGCGATATCAATTTACCGGCACATTGTTGATTATCGGCAGAGCTGAGAAGAAAGAACAGCATCTGCTGACAGGCTGCAATAAAAGATTTATAATTTGATCAGCTCAAAAGAAGCGTAAGTTTCTTTTAAATGATTATAGATGAGGAGGGAAAATATCAGATGAAAACAAACTATAACAGAACAGTACAGGCGTGTTTTATCGGATATGTGGTACAGGCAATCGTGAACAACTTTGTTCCGCTGCTGTTTCTGACATTTCAGAGCAGTTACGGAATCTCACTGCAGAAGATCACGCTTCTGGTTACGTTTAATTTTGGAATCCAGCTTCTGGTGGATTTGGCTTCCATCGGATTTGTAGACCGGATCGGCTACCGTGCATCCATGATTATTGCTCATGCAATGGCAGCAGCAGGACTGATCCTGCTTACGATTTTGCCGGAAGTTTTTGGAGACCCGTTTGCAGGACTGCTGGTGGCAGTTATGATCTATGCAATTGGCGGCGGCCTGCTGGAAGTACTGGTAAGCCCTGTTGTGGAAGCATGTCCGACAGACAATAAAGAAAAAGCAATGAGTCTGCTGCATTCCTTTTACTGCTGGGGACATGTGGGAGTCGTACTTCTTTCTACACTGTTCTTCCGGATTTTCGGTATTGCAAACTGGAAATACATGGCACTTGTATGGTCCCTGGTTCCAATTGCCAACGGAATCCTTTTTTCCAGAGTTCCGATCGCACCGCTTCTGGATGAAGGCGAAGAAGGGCTGACTATGGCAGAACTCTTTAAGAAGAAAATCTTCTGGGTACTGATGCTCATGATGCTCTGCGCAGGAGCCAGCGAGCAGGCAGTCAGCCAGTGGGCATCCACACTTGCAGAAAAAAGTTTCGGAATCAATAAAACAATCGGAGACTTGGCCGGACCTATGGCATTTGCCATTCTTATGGGAAGTTCCAGAGCATTCTACGGAAAATTCGGAGACAGGATCAATCTGGAACGTTTTATGCAGTACAGTGCTGTCCTGTGTATGGTTTCCTACCTGATGATCGCATTCATTCCGGTACCGGCACTTGGAATCCTTGGATGTGCGGTCTGCGGTTTATCCGTCGGCATCATGTGGCCGGGAACCTTCAGTATGGCTGCTGCGTCCGTAAAAAGAGGCGGAACCGCATTATTTGCACTCCTTGCACTGGCAGGAGATGTGGGATGCTCCTCCGGACCTACCTATGTGGGAATGATCTCCAGCGCATTGAACGATAACCTGAAATTGGGAATTTTTGCAGCTCTAATTTTCCCAATCCTTATGATGATAGGAATAAAACTGATCATGGGACTGAGAAAAAACGCATAGGTTTGTAATGCGATGTGAAATATTGATAAAAAATAAAATTTCAGTGTTTTTGTGCGGAAAATATGGATCATAATTATATGATTTTATAAAATGAAAACTCCTGTTATTGATATTGGATAGAAAACTTCTGTATCAATGACAGGAGTTTTTTGTCTAATATCTATGCCGGATTACTATAAGAAATAAAATAAGACTATAATTAATATCATACAATACCTACATAATTTAGGAGGAAAAGAGTATGTTATCTTTAGTAGTTAATGTATAGTAAGTTAAATAATA
>UMKZ01012405.1_pt1 | contig 11913 bp, 19 predicted proteins | sample 1966441 | NCBI WGS metagenome assembly UMKZ01 (sample SAMEA4836189, study PRJEB28245) | human gut metagenome | biome: gut microbiome; material: fecal sample | place: Denmark | collected 2008
AGGCGCGTTGGCCCCAGCGTTGGCCCCAAATATAAACTATTATTTAAGTACCGTATACGCCACAGCGCCGCCAGCAACAACCTGCCACAATAGACGCTGACGCTCAATGCGCCGCGTCTTGCGCTGCTCCTGTTTGAGCGTTGCTGATAAGCTCATCAAGGATGCATTTTGCTCGTCGATTATCTTGTCTGATTTGCTCAACGAGCTTTTGGCAGTCTGCAGCTCCTGCCTGAGCTGACTGATTGAGCTGCTCTGCTCGGTCAGCGTGCTGCTCTGCCCGCCCAACAGCTCCTGCAGCTGATTTAATCGCTGCTCCTGCCTGTTGATTAAGCTCTGCAGCTCGGTCAACCTGCTGAGCGGCACGCTCACTATTATCTCCTGGCTGGGAGCCGCTACGGCCGCATCCGCCGCTGAGCATGAGCCCGGCAAGGCAGACAAGGCCAGCGATAAGGAGAGCATAACAGATAACCTTAACCTCGCGCTCGCCATGCATGTCACTCTCCCCTCTCTGTAATATAATCTGTGATACCGCGTGCAATGGCGCGTGCCAGCTCGTCCTGCTGGTTGATGAGCATCTGACAATCATCGTCATTGGTAATAAAACCCATCTCGACCAGGACGGCAGGCATGTGCGTAGAGTTGAGGACGACGAGGCGCGGACGCTCCTTGACTCCTCTGTCCACCGTGCCCAGGCTGCCTACGATTTGACACTGAATGCAGCTGGCCAGCGTATCGGCGGCTGACCATCTGCTGTACACGAGCACCTCTGTGCCCTTGGCTGCAGGCGTGGCAGCATTACAATGCAGACTGACAAAAATGTCGGCAGGCCAGCTGTTGGCCGTAAGACAGACGTTGGTATAAGCTGCGTCCTCACCGGCCAGGTTGTTGCTCTGCACAACCTTGACCTCGCAGCCAGCGGCCTGCAGATAACCGGCTGTAAGATTGCCGATATCACGGGCAATGTCAGCCTCGCTCACTCCGTAATTGCGATTGACAGCGCCCGGATCAAGGCCGGGATGATGGCCTGGATTGATAAAAACACGCATATTATCATCCTCTTTTCTTTTTGATGGCAGCAATCAGGCCGCTTACAGCCTCAACGCCAGCAGCGTTGAGGTTTTCTACTATACTCAGCAGCTCCGTCGCGGTCAGATAGCCGATAATGGTGCTGACAGCCCACGCGGGCTTGCTCAGCTCAACCATGATAAGGTCAGCAGTCGCAGCTGCCATCACGCAGACGAGATATACCGCAATCTTGCCTAAAAAGCGGTGTTTCATCACTTCGCTTTTGATTTCCCCGGCTTCGCGGGCGCGCTTGATGCCGATAATCGATTTTAAAAAGCCGGGCTCAGGCACGCCCTGCGCCTTGAGGTAAGTATAGCTGATTGCCACCCATTTTGTAAAACAGTCCACAAAAACGAGCAGGCTAAATGCGTAAAACAGTACGGCATGCTTATGCAGTAGCAACACCATGATAGCGGTCACCGCCGCTTTGTAGGACCAGCCGCTATACAGTGTCTTACCAGCAGCTACAGCTGAGTCAAAAAATAATTTGTAATTCATTTTATTCCTCCCATTCTCTTATAATAATAAGCAATACATTATATTGATATGATATAGCCTGTGTTGCTAACGTGTTGTTAATGTCGGCCATACCGATGCCCTCAAAGCCTTGTCCTGACTGCATTTAGCGTGTTGCTAACAGGTTATTACAATATCCCCAACTTGCAAAAAGCTCTCAAACCCAGTCATATCAAGGCTTGCAGCGTTTTTATACTACCAGGGTAACAGAATCAACCTCAAAAACAGTTTTACAAGCATCTACTTCTGCCTGCTTTGCCCAGCCTGCTTGTTTGCAGGTGCCGATATGCATCGACAAATCCGCCATCCACTGCATAACCTGTTCGGGCGTGAGCCAATATACAGTTTTGCTTTCTGCACCCTCAGCCACGCCACGCACAGGGCAGCCGTTAGGATACTTTGCAGCAAAAAGCGGTGTGCTTACATTAAGGGCAATTCCTTGCATCGTAATCTGCGTTTCTAAATCGCTGTCATAGGTGACTTTTTCTCCGCTTGCTTCACTAACAAAGCCACCAGTAATTCTATTCGCAGTCCACTCATCAATCTCTTTCAGCTTAAGTTTCTTTTCGAATGCTAAAATAAGCACCTCATCATCTTTTGGAAAAATCACATTACCATTATCATCAAGGGAAAAATCGGTAGGAGTAGCAGAAGAATTAATATTCTTAATGACATACATGTCAGCGCCGTTATCCATGCCTGCAATATAGTTTTTTAAAGAATCTTCAGAAGTGCTAATAGCAATACCTTTTTTGTTTTTAAACAGATAAAACATTATTTCACCACCTCAATACTTAACGCCGTAAATTTCAATGATAGAGCAGTTTTGCGTTTCGTTGTACCAAATAGTATCTGTCGAAAGAGGGTGAGTGGTTGTTCCAGATTGCACTCCCGAAAAAATTGTCCAGTAAACAGCATCGGTGTCAAAAAGAAAAAAACTATAGCCTTCAGAAAAAGCCTTTTGTAACTCCCAAACATCAAAAATAGTGTATTTTTCTATATTTCCGGCATCATTTGAGCTAACTACCAAAATCTTATCATACAGCGTATAAGATTCTTTAAGCATTATCGTGCCTTTTCTACTGTCACTTCCTCCTGATGTTGTCGGAAAAGAATAATCGCCACTATAAGCTTTAATGCCTGTAGAAATATTATTAATGTTCCTTACATCCGTACCGCCATTTCTTGTCTTCATTGTATCCCAATCAATCAACGCTACAAGAGTCGGAGTAGTGTTTCCTGCTAATTTGTCGAGCAAATCTGTCTTAACAAAAGCAAAATCATCACTCCCTACACTAGAGATATTTTTATTGAAGCTGTTATAACTAGGGAATACATGAATTTTCTCTAGCTTACCTGTTGTACTTGCCATTCTTTTACCTCCTTATAAATCACTCACCGTTGCAGTCAACTCATTAATATCAGTGCCCCAACTGAATGTAACCCCATCAGCAGAATCAGAAATATTAAGGGTCAGATTATACGTTTTCCCCGATGTAACAGCAACTATACTGTGCATGTCTTGATGCTCGGAGTTACCTTCATCCTCAAGGTAGGAGTCACTATACCCATTACCCCATATTTTTTTTGTACTGTTGTTTATAACAGAAATTGCATAGCTATCCTCCTCTTCAAGTGGCGCATCCGCTGTTAAGCAATCTGCATCAACTTTAATTTTTGTAATACCAATTGGAACAGTAAAGGATGTAGAGGTTTCAGAAGAACTAAAGTGCTTTTCTCCTGTTATTACAGATATAAATTTCACTTCTAGCACTTCTATTGCCCCGTATTGCACGTTATATACCGCAGTATGTAAAACTCCACTACTATCAATATATTCAAATGTAAGCTTCTCTTTACTACCCCATGTTTTAAAGGACAGAGAGAATACCCCTAATTGATTAGTATGATGTGTTTCTCCATTAACTGTAACTGTGCTTCCCATAATAACATTATCATCTAAATAGCATCTACACGTCAATTCAGCTTTTTTATTTACTGTAGGTATATAGGGTGTTGTTCCACCGTATTCAATAATAACAAAACCTTGCGTTCCGTCACTCACTCTAAAACGTCCTGCTCTGTCACTATCATTACTGTAAAAGGTGTTTTTACCTCCTGCGCCTACAACAATTTGAATAGTGCTGTTAGGAGTTACTTCAACTTCTGCATCAGCAACATAAGCACCACTATTTCCTGCAACACCAATTTGATTAGAAGTGCCATCAGTGTCATAAAAATGATAAGAGCCACCACCTGCACCATAGATGTTAAACGATTCAAAAGTTCCTGTAGGTGCATATGTTACACTATCTTTAGTTCCAAGCACATCAGCATAGTAGTACCCAACCTTACCCATTACGTTTGCTAAAGCAGCAATACCCTTCTTGTTAAGCGGAAAACCATATCCATGTACAGAAAAATCTCTGTTTCTAGCGGTAACATATTGCCCTCTTACGCCGTTTTTAGAGGCAGCAGGCTGATTAACAGTCATTACATTGCCACTTCTTAAAGTAGCAGTTGCACCTTGTCCACCAGGAATAACATAACTACCAACTTTCGTATCTCCGCCGTTTCCTGCTTGCATATCCAACATGGGACAGGAATTATAAGCACCAACAGTGATGCCCCCTGCTCCACCACCGCAACCAGTAACATATATTTTTGTAACACCAGCAGGAATCCTTAAACTGTAAGTACCCACAGTTTTATAGATACGTCTTACACGCTTTAGCGTAACTACATCTTTATACAGTAGATACTTTGAGCCGTCTTTTTTTTGCACCTCAAAAACAGTTTTTGGAATGCTACTCATTTTTTGGGAATGCGTATCTTTATCAACCTTATAAGATAAAATACAAAATCCGTCTACACCGTTACCGCCTGTACTGCCTTGCGTAGAACTCGACTTACCAACAGGAGAACCACTATCAGCATAGTTGGATGTATTACTCGCATTATAAATTCCACCTCTGGCAGTCACGCCTAATGCAGAAGAAGCCTCTCCGGCTGTACCATAAACATAATCAGAATCGTAGGCTGTTACACCCTTGCCGCCTTTTCCACCAGCGCCAATAGTAACGGTGTACTGCGTGCCAGGTGTAACACTAATAACTCTTGTTACACGTTCGCCATAACCTATAGTCATTTTGGCATCACCTCTTTTATTGCTCCCCAAAATTCTCGCAAGTAATCACAATAACATAATTCACCATCTTTCTGCACTGCAATAGGACAAATGCAACGGCAAATATCCAAATGCTCGCAAGTTTTGCATTTGACAGGCAGAAATTCCTTGAAGATTTTTCTATGCTTCTCCTGTAACTCTATAAAGTTATCTGTAATATAACCCACAATTCTATCAGTATTATGACACAGCATAACTTCTCCATTAAAATTTACGCTAAGGCTTACAACGGCAGGACGGCAAGGCGGATAAGGATATTCATAAAATTCTTCTTTATCAAAATTCCTTACACGCAAAATTTTTGAGAAGAACCATTGTCGAATATATGGAGCGACCTTACTATCAGATTTTGCAGTTAACCACAAATTCTTAACCGCTTTTTTTATTGCACTAGGCTCAAATTGATATAGGTCAAGAGGTGTATGCTCACTCAACACATTAATAAAACCGCAAGTAATTTCTGTTTCGGGGAAAGTGTGATACAACCATTCAAATGCTTCTGCCATATTGTCATTAATAGCATTAAAAACAGTATTAACCGTTCTTTTTCTTATACGTAAAAATTTCTTGCAAGCTTCTTTACTAGGGACTGCATTTCTCGCTGCTCTTGCGTTTGGTGCATCATAACTCATAATAAACCAAATATTATTCTCATTACAGAAGTCAACTATTTCATCATTTAAAAGCAATCCATTGCTAAAAATCCTATAGCTGACATTCTTTACACCGTTTTTCTTAAATTCAAGCACAAGCTTCTTAATGGTTTCCCAATAAAGTAAAGGTTCTCCACCCCAAAAATATAATCGGCGAGGATTATTTTCAGTGTACTTCCAAGGCAGTTTACTCCACATAACTATAAAGTCTTTAACATCTTGTGATAACTCTTTTCCGTGCGGAGAAAGATTAAAGCAACCTTTAATAGGTGTTTGAACGCAATGTCTGCATGACATATTGCAAGCAGCACCAAGTAAAAGATAAATAGCACCCAAGTCATTAAGCTCATGTATTTCTTCACTAAAATTTTTCATAAGCACTTTAGTTGCCTTCACCGCCACTGCCTTCTCCATGACTTCCGCCCCCACTTCCACTATTATCTCTGTTTCTGCCACGACCGCCAGCTCCAGCTCCTGAAATCTCTACAGTAATTTCAGTAACACCTTCCGGAACGGTGAAGGTATAAGTTCCAGCATTACTCCACGATGTAATTACATCTACTTCATTAGCCATAATTCACCTCTTATTCTGTATAGGTAATCATTGTTACGCCTATGCTATCAATGCCAAGATTTTTTCTTGCAAGCTCAGCAGTTGTTGCACCAGTACCGCCGCCCTCTACCGGCAAAACCTTATACTTTGCATCACCGCAAAGCGGCAAATTTTGGCTGCCCTTAGCCGGTGCCGGAGCTAAGCCCCATACGCCAGCAGCATTGGCTGTTGCGCCAGTCAATTTATCAAGGTCAGCCACCTGCTCAATTGTCGTCTTCAGCATTACCTCATCTTTTTCGCCAGTCGCTGTATTTCTGACTTTGAATATACCTTTTCTAATAGCCATATTTATACCTCCTCCATTAAGAAAACTCTACGTAAGCATCATCCTCTTTGCCAATGTTTACGGTTTCCATATCGACATCAATCCATATTTCGCTGTCAGGTTCCTGTACCGATACTACGCAGCGCGGCTCGGTAGCGTTCGCGTTTGCATAAGGCAAATCATTCCACTTTGTTGAGCCGTCACCACGTTTATACCTTCCAGTATCACTTTCAAATACACATTCGCCATCCAGCAAAGTCGGATTTCGGTTAGCTATTGCCTGCGCCAGCCCGCGGGTGGGCTTAAAGCGGCAAAATATGTATTTTACAGCCATAGCGCACCTCTTTACTCAATCGTGCCGCCGTCTAAAATCAAGGTATCACCAGCGTTAATCTGCAATTTCATCACGCTCAGGGCTGCAATTTTAGCATCAGTAACTGCGCCGTCAGCAATTTTGGCTGTGTTAACCTTACCTGCGCCAATGGTCGGATTCGGATAAATTCCGCTCAAATCACCGCCAGCAGCACCTTTGGGAGTACGTGCATCACTTAAGCGCGGATCATTACCCTCGGTTACAGTACCGGCCTCAGTACCGAAGTCTTTGTTAAACGCGGTACCTTTGCTGGTGATTTTAGGCTCTAACGTGCCTGCCATGTTATCTACAACGATTTTAACTTTCTTAGGCGTCATTGCCTTGGTGTCGTCAGTACCAGCTTTAGCTTCAGATTCGCTGGCTATATCCAACGGATTAGAGATACCTACAAAGGTTGTACCACCAAATCTGTAGATGGTTCCTGTTGCGAGGTCGGTATAGATTTTGCCGCTCTCGCCGGTAATCTTATTGGTATGCGCAGCCTCTTTATAAAACAGCTTGTCAGCAGTGTTAAAATAGCCCTCAATAACATCATCAACAAACGACGGGAGCTGGCTTGCCGGAACATGGCCGGTATCATCTAGCGTTGCAACACCGCCGGCAGCACCCATTTTAGTCAGCGCAATCTTAGTATCATCCGCAATAGTAATATCTTTAGTACCGTCAAAGGTGATGCCGTTAATTTTACGTGCGGTAGCCAATTTATCAGCGGCCTTAACAACGCCCTCTTTGCTGCCTTGCAATGCGGTCAGCTTATCCTGTACTGCACTGATAGCTGCATCCATATCGCCGCCAAAATAAGCAAGGTCTTTCCAAGCTGTAATGCCATCGCCAAATTTAATCTTGCCAGTATCACGCTCACGACCAATTTCATCTACAAGCAGGACAGGATTTTTCTCCGTCCATTTTGCAGCTGTTGCGCCAAACAAACTAATTCTTACGTTCAATGTCTTATTTGCCATCTAAATCGCCTCCGTTAATTACCTCTATCTCGCTGTAATCCCTGCCACAGCAAAAATATTTAAGATTTGCAGCATCCCACCGGTACACCGCATTTTCCTCAACCACAAAATATACCGCGTCGCTCTCGCCGGTGGTCGGCAGCTCGTGGCGTGTCTCCGCCTGCAGGGTTTTACTTACATTAATTTTTTCCACCCCGCTTCCAATGCTACCGGCAAGCTCGGCATTAGCAGTAAGAGTACCGTCTAAACCAGTACTCTCGATAAGCTGGCCCCAAAGCTCAGCCTTAAGCATATCAGGTCACTCCCTTCTCCAGGAAAAATTGCGCTGGCGGAATAACCGTATAAACATTGCCATTACTTAGCGTTACTTGCACATCGTAGCAATACTTGCCGCATTCCAGACCTGCCGTATCATCCGGATGGAAAACAAATTGACAATCAGAATCCATTTGCAGCTGCAGCACCGCTGCCGCATCATTAATATCATGCTTAATTGTCAGTACGGCCGTATCACTATCACTAAGCGACAATACTTTGTTGCGTGCATCGCGCACCTTGATTTTTAGGGCGGCACTATCACCTTTAGTCAGGGTAATCTTATTGCGGTAGCGCCCCTCCGTCTCAATTGTCAGCATCGTTAGCTCAGCTCCAGTATCAATCCACTCTGCGCAGAAATATCTGATTCTTGGTCTAATATCTGCACGTACTTATGCAGCATCACATTAACATAGCCCATGGTCGCCAATGCACCAGCATCAATCTGCGCAACAACGTTATCTGTATTACTAGCAGATACGTAAACAGCAAATTCCTGACTCACGACAGTTGCACCGCCTTCTGCTGGCAGATAGTCCGGCGCGCTGTCATTTGCTACAAGATACAAAATCTCACCCCTATCAGGATCTGTAGCAAACACCCCCAGCTCACGCACATAATAGCCTACCGACAAACCAGCATTACTGATGGTTGCGCTAACTTTGCACATACCGTTATCTTGCGCCTCAATCGTTGCTATGCCTATATTTTGTTTAGGCTCTACCAGGTCGGTAAGTTCCTCCATCTGCTTACCTTCCTGCAGGATACCACTACCAAGTTTTAATTTTGTGATAGTAAGCTTTGTCCCAGCTTCCACCTTAGCCTGCAGCTGCCTGCCCTGTTTGGTTAGGATTAATCCGCTCCAATTTGGCATATTCTCACGCTCCTTTGTTGTCTCATTGCATTACCAACATAAAATTTTGCATTTACGTCCGGTATTTTGAATTTTGATGGATAGATGCTTACGGTTTTATGTACCCATAGCACCTTTGCAAAGTAAATTATTGCCAACAGTTCGCGGTAAAAACTCAAGCCATCTAACCAGCTACGAGTGTTTTTAGTAACCTGTATGGCGCGCTCCAGGTGATCAATAATCCTTTTATCAGGTATACCCTCTTCAATAAGGCGCACCTGGAAATGGTACGGCATACCGCCATACTCCCACCATTCAAACACTTTGGCCGATTGAAATACTGCTGAACAAACCTCTTCCACTGCTGCCGGCGTGCCCTTGTAGCGATGCCAGGCAATAGCATTGCGTACCAGCGCACGTTTTTTTACGATATCAGCCTGATAATCGTAAAAATCTACGTGGTATTGCCACGCAAGCTCATCAATCAGCGTCTCTGATAGCTCATCTAGCCTAGGCAAAAGCAAGATAAGCTCTGTCTGGCGGTTGATATGCTGCAGTTTGGCGCCTATGGCCTTGGCAATGTCCTGTACAGTTTTGTCGCTAGCAATAGAGCTGGGCAAAATCTGCTGTAAGCAATTGTCTTTAAGCTCAAGCATCTTCCAGTCCTCCCAGTTCAGCTTTCGTATTGCTGCAGATAGCTACCTGTGTCGGCATAAGCTTAGTATATACCGGGGCAGTAACTGTAACACGCTTAGCGCCTGCTGCCATAATCCTGGCAATAAGCTCAGACGGGTTAATATCACGGCCTAGTTTAGATTTTTGCCATAGTGCAAAATCGTTAACGGCCTTATTGACGGCGCTTTGGATAGCACCTGCCTGCGTCTCATTATCGCGGTCAATGTAATAGCTTACATCAATCGTATAATTTACCATCTCGGGAGCAAGTACAGTCACCTTATCCGTCAGCGGACGGACGCGCTTGTCATCCAGCGTCGCTTTGACCTGATTAAGCAGCTCCTCGCCCGGTATTTCACCGCCAGTTAGCAGAGGTCTGACCTCTACCGTGCCTGCAGAAGGCGACCAGACTGTTACGTCAGCTATCTTAGTCGACGCACGCTTAGCGTGATATATATACGCACCATCAGGTCCAGCCGTACTAAAACGCTCGGGTGCTCCGTGGATATCCTCGCGATAGCTGTCATCGTCCTGCATATCAGCGCCGCCTTCAGACGTTGTAATATTGGCCACACTTGCCACATAAGGCACCGGATCAACCAACGTTTTGAGCTGCCCGGCAATATAACCATTGCCTTTAGGGCCAGTCTCTAAACATGTAGCGCCGCCCAAGCCACTGGTCTGACCGACCTTGATAATCATTGGAGCATCAAGTGCAAAAAATACATTGTCGCCAGCAGTAAACCGCGTGCCGGCAGGAATAATTGTGCTGTTTCCCAGCACAGCAGATAATGTTACCTGCATCGTTGTCACTGCGGCCGTTGCTGCTATACGGTCTACGCCAATCAACGCACCAATATGGTCCAGGTTGTCACCATTAGCATACCTAAGCAGGTTTTGCCTGCCGGTCTTATTGATTTTATTGAGCAGCAGGACAATTACCGCTGCAATGGTCAATAAAAATAACCGCACAGGGTCGCCTTTAGCCAAGCTCCTGCCGGTTATGTTTTCATATTCACTCAATATGTAGCTTTCTACTTTTGATGCATCTGAATCAACAAAGACTATCTCAGGTAAGCTTTTTAATTTACTCGTCATCGTTAATCATCACCTGCACTTTCGGAATAAGCTGGCCATCATCCGTGCCCGAAAAAGATATACCAGTTACAGTCACGCGCGGCTCATATAGCTTTATGGCCATGATTATCTCCGACTGTAACTGTGCCTGAGCAGCGTTCATTGGCTTATCCAGCATTTCTGCGTTAAAGGCAAAATCGCGGTCCAACGGCACAGAGTATTTTGTGGTAGTAATAATTGTACGCAGATTTTGCAGGATTTCTGCAGTTTCTGACGCAGGTGCAAAATCAATGCCTTGCATTGGCTGAGCTAAAACATCGTAAATCATAATACTTTCAGCCCTCCTGCATATTCTTTCAGCGTTACGCTTACTTTAGCACTCATAATGCTGCCAAGCTTGCCCCAGAAGGAAATACTTTCATCCAGGCTTTCAATCACCCACATGTTATCTGTAATTAATTTACCACCGATAACCAAAGGAAAATATTTACCTGTATCGCGCATCTTCCGTAGTTTTTCAAGCTCCTTAGCCGGGTTAATGCCCTGATCAGCACGCAGCTGCATGGAAAAACTAATCTTCTCTACGTCTGGACCGATAAACTCAAGCACCGGCTTATCGCCGATAATATCATGCTGAGCCCAGCGCCCTGCGCTGCCACGACCATAATCATCGAATGTACGGATAAAGCGGCTGGACACTATAAATGGTATGTCAGCCATGAAACCCACAAGCATAATATCAACCTCCAATCATTACATTGCTGCTCCCCACCGCCACACTCCCACCACAGCTTACGCTGTCCCCTATTCTGCCAGCAGCCTTGCCGTTGATATAAACACTGGCACTCCCGCTGGCGATAACGCCGCTGTGCGTCGGATGCGCTACACACCCATGCGGAGCGTAGCTGTCACCAACGCGGCCAGCGCCTTTGCCATTAATGATGACATTAGCACTTGCTGTAACAAGCGCTGTAGGTGGGCAGGCATCGTGACCGGTGTCGTTGTCACCTAACCTTGTTGCTTTTGGCATGGTAATCACCTCCTTCAGTTCAGCAAAATGTTAGCACCTTTAATTATTACGTTACCTTTAGCATTTATCTCAATATTTCCGTTTTGATACCGAATAAAACTTCCATCGGCAAACGTAATGCTGCGCACGTCAGCATCACCTTCAACCGGAGTATCTTGCGTGCTGTAAAAAGCACCTATAACAAAGCCTTTGCTAATGCCGCTGCCGCTCGCATTCGGCTGGAAGATACACAAGACCTGGGTGCCAACCTCAGGCAGCCAATAGGCTTTCGTCTGCTTGCTGCCTATAGTTATAATTGGTAGTTCAGCACTCACCATATTGTCCTTATC
>UMKZ01048507.1_pt1 | contig 11903 bp, 9 predicted proteins | sample 1966441 | NCBI WGS metagenome assembly UMKZ01 (sample SAMEA4836189, study PRJEB28245) | human gut metagenome | biome: gut microbiome; material: fecal sample | place: Denmark | collected 2008
TTTATCATAAAAAGAACATAATTTCCTATATTTTACCACATACTAATTAAAATATAATTATGGAGGAAATGTGCCATGAAAGCCACAGGGATAGTCCGGAGGATAGATGATCTTGGAAGAATCGTAATTCCGAAAGAAATAAGAAGGACATTGCGGATCCGCGAAGGTGATCCACTGGAAATTTTTACAGACAGAGAAGGAAAGGTGATTTTAAAGAAATATTCTCCGATCGGTGAACTAGGATCACTGGCAGGGATTTATGCAGATAGTCTTTCAAAGACACTTGGCTGTACAGTCTGTATCACTGACACGGATCAGGTGATCGCGGCAGCAGGAAACGGGAAGAAAGAACTTCAGGAAATGCTGTTGAGTGCAGAGCTGACAGAAGTGTTTCAAGAAAGAAAGACCGTGTTGAAAAAGAGCGGTGACGCTGAGTTTGTAGCAATTACAAAAGACAGGAGTGAATACAGCGAGGAAATAATCAGTGTGATTCTCAGTGAAGGTGATATTGCAGGTGGAGTGATCTTTCTGCAGAAAAATGAGAAAAAGCATTTTGGAGAAATGGAAAAGAAGTTTGCGGCAGGCGCAGCAGATCTGCTTGGGAGGCAGTTAAGTTAAAAGTGTCATATTTTTCCAGGAGGATGCATAGAATAGTATCAGTGGAAACCGGACATGCATCGAAAGGAAAAGAAAATGAGAGAAAATCATGGGAAAAAAGGGATAATATACGCAGAAAATTTAGTGAAGGCATTACTTTGCGCCTATCTGGTCACAGGAATGTTTCTGTTAATTCTTGCACTTCTCCTTTATAAAGCAGGATTGAGTGAAGAAAATGTAAATCTGGGAATTATTCTCATTTATGTAATAGGAACTTTTTCCGGTGGTTTTGTGATGGGAAAACTGGAAGGCCAAAAGAAGTTCCTCTGGGGGTTTGGAACCGGTGTGGTTTATTTTGTTCTATTACTGCTCATCTCATTTGGAATGTACCGTGAGGTTTCGTCAGGGACAGGCGATTTGTTTCTGACATTTGTACTTTGTACCGGAGGCGGAATGCTTGGTGGGATGGTCGCATGAAGAAAAACCAGACAGATGTGTGAAAAAATACTTTAAAAACCTGGCTGTGTGTGCTATAATAGCGAAAGCAATATGTGCGAAGTTAGGAGGAGTAAAAATGAAACACATTAAAACACTGAATACACAGACACTGAACAACACAGTTAAAAAAGGTGGATGCGGAGAGTGCCAGACATCTTGCCAGTCTGCATGTAAGACATCCTGTACAGTAGGAAACCAGACTTGCGAAAACGCAAAATAAGAAAACCTGAAAGTGAAGATAATGTTGCTGCAGAGTTGCTTTGAGCGGTGATACTGCCTGCAATTATGCGAAAACAGCAACAGGATTACAGGTGAGGCAGCGGTGCAAATCGCTGCCTTAAGCATGTATTAGACGTATCTGCTTTAGAGTTGCATTGTGAAAATGCCGGGCTTTGAACAGTTACAAATAGATTTACAAATACATATAGAAAGCGAGGTATCCACGTGATACATCAGTACCAGAACAATGGATATAATATCGTCCTCGACGTGAACAGCGGAGCTGTACATGTTGTGGATCAGGAAGCGTATGATGTCATCGAAGTGCTTAATCGCATGAATGAAGATCATACAGTGGAGACATTGAAATCTCCGGAAACAGCAGAAGCATTGAAAAAAGAGCTTGGAGAGAAATATTCTGAGAAAGATCTGCTGGATATTTTAGAGGCAGTAACAGAACTGACGGAACAGGGACGTCTGTTTACAAAAGACATTTATGAGAGCTTTATCGACGTTGTAAAGCAGCGTAAGACAGTTGTTAAGGCTTTATGTCTTCATATTGCACATGACTGTAACCTTGCCTGTAAGTACTGCTTTGCGGAAGAGGGAGAATACCACGGCCGCAGGGCTTTGATGTCTTACGAGGTTGGTAAGAAAGCACTTGATTTCCTGATCGCGAATTCAGGAACAAGAAGAAACCTTGAGGTTGACTTCTTCGGTGGTGAGCCGCTGATGAACTGGCAGGTTGTCAAAGACCTGGTTGCTTACGGAAGAGAGCAGGAGAAACTTCATGACAAGCATTTCCGTTTCACACTGACAACAAACGGAGTTCTTTTGAACGATGAAGTTCAGGAGTTCGTGAACAAAGAGATGGACAACGTTGTCATCAGTCTTGACGGAAGAAAAGAAGTGAATGACCAGATGCGCCCGTTCCGTAACGGAAAAGGAAGCTATGATCTGATTGTTCCGAAGTTCCAGAAGCTGGCAGAGAGCCGTAATCAGGAGAAGTACTACATTAGAGGTACATTTACAAGAAATAATCTGGATTTTTCCAAGGATGTAGAACATTTCGCAGATCTTGGATTCAAGCAGATGTCAATCGAGCCTGTAGTAGGTGATGACACAGAACCATATGCAATCCAGAAAGAAGATCTTCCACAGATCTTTGAAGAATATGATAAACTCGCAAAATTCCTGATCGAGCGTGAGAAGAGCGGAAGAGGATTCAATTTCTTCCACTTCATGATCGATCTTGAAGGAGGACCGTGCGTGTCCAAGCGTCTGTCCGGCTGTGGTTCAGGTACAGAGTATCTAGCAGTGACACCTTGGGGAGATTTCTACCCATGTCATCAGTTTGTAGGACAGGATGAATTCCTCATGGGAAATGTAGATGAGGGAATTACAAAACCGGAGATTGCGGAAGAATTCCGTGGATGCAGCGTATATTCCAAGGAAAGCTGCAGAACCTGCTTTGCCAGATTCTACTGCAGTGGCGGCTGTATGGCGAATTCTTACAAGTTCCACAATACGATCCATGATACTTACGAAGTGAGCTGTGAGATGGAGAGAAAACGTGTGGAATGTGCGATCATGATAAAGGCTGCCCTGGCGGATGAAGAACAATAAAGTTAGAGAGCAGCAGTCAAGAAAGGAAAGAAAGAGATGAAGAAAGGTAAGAGTATTCTCAGCCTCATTCTCGTAATCGCAGTTACAGCACTCTTCGGTATGACCTGTGTGCTTGGACTTGATTTAAAGGGAATGGGAGCTGCAAAGAACATCAATCTTGGTCTTGACCTGGAAGGTGGAGTCAGCATTACATATCAGGTAAAAGGTGACAAGCCATCTCAGGCAGACATGGATGACACCGTGTACAAGCTTCAGAAACGTGTGGAGCAGTACAGCACAGAGGCACAGGCTTATCAGGTTGGAGACAACCGTATCAGTATCGAGATTCCGGGTGTGAGCGACGCAAACAAGATCCTGGAAGAACTTGGACAGCCGGGTTCACTGTACTTTATCAAGCATAAAGACAGCGAGGGAAATGAAAACTATTCCCTGACAGCTTCCGGATATACACTGAATAAGTCGATCGACGAACTGAAAGATACAGACTCCATCGTACTGACAGGTACAGAAGTAAAGACTGCTTCAGCCGGAGTGCTCAACGACTCAACAACAGGAAATAAAAAATATGGGGTTGATCTTGAACTGACAGATGAAGGTGCTGAGAAGTTCAAGACAGCAACAGAGGAAGCTTATAACAACAATCATGATACAATTGCTATTTACTATGATGGTGCTCTGATCAGTGTGCCAAGTGTAAATGCAGTGATCGAGAATGGAAAAGCTCAGATCTCAGGAAACATGGATTACGAAGAGGCTGATAACATCGCTTCTACGATCCGTATCGGTGGACTGAATCTGGAACTTGAAGAGCTGAGTTCAGAAGTCGTTGGTGCACAGCTTGGACAGGATGCACTGAAAGGCAGTTTGATCGCCGGAGCAATTGGTCTGGCGATCGTATGTGTATTCATGTGCTGGGTATATCTCCTTCCGGGACTTGCATCCAGCCTTGCACTGATCCTTTATACAGAGCTGATCCTGATCCTTCTGAATGCATTTGACATTACACTGACACTTCCGGGTATCGCAGGTATCATCCTCGGTATCGGTATGGCAGTAGATGCGAACGTTATCATCTTCGCCCGTGTGAAAGAAGAACTGACAGAAGGAAAGAGCGTACATGCTTCTCTGAAATCAGGATTCCAGAAAGCAATGTCCGCAATCGTTGATGGAAATATCACAACACTGATCGCAGCCGGTGTGCTGTGGCTTCGCGGAAGCGGTACTGTAAAGGGATTCGCCCAGACACTTGCACTTGGTATCGTCGTATCCATGTTTACAGCACTCGTGATCACAAGACTGATCATCTTTGCATTCTATGGAGCAGGTATCCGTAGCGAGAAAGTATACGGAAGACATCTGAAAGAACGTAAACCGGTTGATTTCCTTGGAAAGAAAAAGATCTTCTTCATTGTTTCCATTATCCTTTGTCTGGCCGGACCGGTCATGATGGGTGTGAACCATGCAAGAGGAATCGGTGCGATGAACTACAGCCTTGATTTCGTAGGCGGTACTTCAACAAATGTAACATTTGATAAAGAATATACACTCGAAGAGATCGACAGCCAGATGATCCCAAGTCTGGAAGAGATCACAGGAGATAAGAATATTCAGGTTCAGACAGTAAAAGAGAGCAACCAGGTAGTCTTCAAGACACAGACACTTGATCTTGAGAAACGTGAAGCACTTGCTTCATATTTAAATGAAAACTACGGTGTAGAGGCATCTGATATCGCAACAGAAAATATCAGTTCAACAGTAAGTTCCGAGATGAGAAGAGATGCTGTTATAGCTGTGATCATTGCTACAATCTGTATGCTGCTTTACATCTGGTTCCGTTTCAAAGATATTCGTTTCGCAACAAGTGCTGTTATTGCACTGATGCATGACGTACTTGTAGTTCTTGGATTCTATGTAATTGCAAGAGTATCTGTCGGAAATACATTTATCGCATGTATGCTGACGATTGTCGGATATTCTATCAACGGTACGATCGTTATCTTTGACCGTATCCGTGAGGCACTTGCAACAAAGAGCCGCACAGAAGATCTGAAGGATCTTGTAAACCGTTGCATCACTCAGACACTGACAAGAACAATCTACACAAACTTTACAACATTTGTCATGGTTGTTGCATTGTATATCCTTGGTGTAAGCTCCATTAAGGAATTCGCAGCACCACTGATGGTAGGTATCATCTGCGGTGGATATACATCCGTATGTATCACAGGCGCACTGTGGTATGTGATGAAGACAAGACTTGGCGAGGAAGCGAAGGCTGCAAGAATAGCTTCTGGCACAAAGACAGCGTCTGTAAAAGCAGCAGACAAGAAAGAAGGAGCTACTTCCACAGAGAGTAACGCAGCAGATACATCTGCAGACGACAGCTCCAAGAAGAAAAAAGGAAAGAAGACCTCTTTCAAGAACAAAAAGAGCAAAAAGCGCTAAGAAATAAATAACAGCCTGGAAACAGGATAAATAAACGCAGAAACAAAAATCTGTTGTATCGGAAATGAAAAATGATTTTCGATACGGCAGATTTTTGTTATAATAAGAAGATACGATAGTGACAGGCGGGGAGGTTGTTTGGATGGAAAAATGGTTCGTCACGATGAAAAAGGCGGATTTTAACGGAATAGCAGAGAAATATCAGATTTCCCCGATCATTGCACGACTGATGAGAAACCGTGATGTGATCGGAGATGAAGCAATTGATTTTTATCTGAATGGAACAGTGGAGGATCTGTATGACGGCTTACTGATGAAAGATATGGATCGTGCGGTAGATATTCTTAAGGAGAAAATAGAAGAAGGAAAGAAAATCCGTGTGATCGGTGATTATGATATTGATGGAGTCAATGCAACGTATATTTTGCAACAGGGGCTTGCAGGACTTGGGGCAGATGTGGATACGGATATTCCGGACAGGATCAAAGATGGATATGGATTGAATCAGATGCTGATCGACCGTGCACTGGAGGATGATGTAGACACGATCGTTACCTGTGATAATGGAATTGCGGCAATGAGCGAGATCGCTTATGGAAAAGAAAATGGGATGACGATCGTTGTGACAGATCACCATGAAGTTCCGTATCTGGAAGAAAATGGGAAGAAAAAGTATCTCCTGCCACCGGCGGATGCAGTGGTCGATCCGCACAGAGCAGACTGTGAGTATCCATTTAAAGGGTTGTGCGGCGCAGCTGTAGCGTATAAGCTGGTTGAGGTTTTGTACAGAGTGTCTGGAAAGTCAGAGCAGGAGGTAGAACATCTGCAGGATAACCTGATGGAAAATGTTGCGATCGCCACGATCGGGGATGTGATGGATCTGGTTGGAGAGAATCGAGTCTTTGTGAAAAAAGGACTTGAGCTTCTGAAGACAACGAAGAATGAAGGGCTTCACGCCTTGATGCAATGTACCGGGGTAGATACAGCGAACCTGAATACTTATCATATCGGCTTTGTGCTCGGACCGTGCATCAATGCCGGTGGAAGACTGGATACAGCCAAGCGTGCACTGGAACTCCTTAATGCATCAAACCGGAGAGAGGCAGTGACACTGGCAGCAGATCTGAAAGAATTAAATGACAGTCGGAAAGAAATGACCGAAGAAGGTGTAGAAGAAGCTGTCCGGCAGATTGAATCAAGTTCCTGGAAGGACGACCAGGTGCTGGTCGTGTATCTTCCAAAGTGTCATGAAAGTATCGCCGGAATTATTGCGGGAAGGATCAAGGAACGTTATTATCGTCCGACCTTTGTACTGACAAGGGGAGAGACAGGAGTAAAAGGCTCCGGACGGTCGATCGAAGCATATGATATGTTTGCAGAAATGAGCCGCTGCAGGGAATTATTTACGAAGTTTGGAGGACATAAGCTGGCAGCAGGACTTTCCTTAGAAGAGGAAAATGTCGAAGTTTTTCGGAAACGGATCAATGAACTTGCAGATCTGACAGAAGACGATCTTCAGATGAAGGTGTCGATCGACATGCGGCTTCCATTTCCATATATTAATGAAGAGCTGATCCATGAACTTAAGATATTGGAGCCTTTTGGAAAAGGCAACGGGAAACCGTTATTTGCAGAAAGTAAACTGCGTGTAATCCAGCCAAGGATCTTCGGAAAGAACCGGAATGTGCTGAAATGCAGACTGGAGGACCAGCAGGGAAATCAGATGGAAGCAGTTTATTTCGGAGAAGTGGAAGACTGTCTGCAGCAGATGGAAAAGAAGCAGATTATGTCTTTTACATACTATCCATCCATCAATGAGTACATGGGACGAAGAACAATTCAGCTTACAATTGTCAATTATCAGTAGATAATATCGAAAAAACCGTACAAATTGCTTAAAATGCAGAAGAATGGGAAGTTCTTATTTGAAAAAGGAAAAAATAGTGATATACTAAATCATATTAATTGTTCAGAACTAAGGATGAATGAAGGGGGAAGACGATATGGCAGGCACTCGGGAATATGAAGATCTGAATAAAAATCTGGAGATGGTGGACGGACATGCAGTAAAAGCACCAGAGGATTATCAGGATCCGGAGGAGTTATATCAGGCCTTAATAGCTCGTGTGCGTAAGTATCATCCTTCTGCGGATATTACGATGATTGAGAAGGCCTATCAGATAGGCAAAGAAGCGCATAAGGACCAGTTTCGTAAATCCGGAGAACCTTATATCATCCATCCACTCTGGGTGGCAATCATACTTGCAGATCTCGAGATGGATAAAGAGACGATCGTGGCAGGAATGCTTCATGACGTGGTAGAAGATACGACAATGACACTCGACGAGATCTCAACAGAGTTCGGCGAAGAGGTGGCACTTCTTGTAGACGGCGTTACCAAGCTGGGACAGTTGAACTATTCCAAGGACAAGCTGGAGGCCCAGGCAGAGAACTTGAGAAAGATGTTCCTTGCAATGGCGAAGGATATCCGTGTCATCATTGTAAAACTTGCAGACCGTCTGCATAATATGCGTACGATGGAGTTTATGACACCGGCGAAGCAGAAAGAGAAATCAAGAGAGACGATGGATATCTACGCTCCAATCGCCCAGCGTCTCGGTATTTCCAAGATCAAGACAGAACTTGATGATCTTTCTCTGAAATATTACCAGCCGGAAGTTTATAATCAGCTGGTGCATGATCTGAATGCACGCAAGACAGAGCGTGAAGAATTTGTGCAGCAGATCGTTGCAGAAGTATCAAAGCATATGAAGAATGCTGATATTGAAGCGAAAGTATACGGACGTGTAAAACATTTCTTCAGTATTTATAAGAAGATGGTGAATCAGAACAAGACACTGGATCAGGTGTATGACCTGTTCGCTGTCCGCATTATCGTAGATTCAGTGAAGGACTGTTACGCAGCACTCGGTGTGATCCATGAGATGTATACGCCGATTCCGGGGCGCTTTAAAGATTATATTGCTATGCCAAAGGCAAATATGTACCAGTCCCTGCACACAACGCTGATCGGACCGTCCGGACAGCCGTTCGAGATCCAGATCCGTACAGAAGAGATGCATAAGACAGCTGAATACGGTATCGCAGCACACTGGAAATATAAAGAGACAGGCGGAAGCAACACGAAAGGATTGAACACGCAGGAAGAGAAGCTGAACTGGCTGCGTCAGATCCTGGAATGGCAGAGAGACATGTCTGATAACCGTGAGTTTTTAAGCCTGCTGAAAGGTGACCTGGATCTGTTCCAGGAAGATGTATACTGCTTTACACCGAACGGGGATGTGAAGAACCTTCCGAATGGCTCCACACCGGTTGACTTTGCCTATGCGATCCACAGTGCAGTCGGCAATAAGATGGTCGGCGCCAGAGTGAACGGTAAGCTTGTAAACATCGATTATAAGATCCAGAACGGAGACCGGATTGAGATCCTTACATCTCAGAACTCCAAGGGACCGAGCCGTGACTGGTTGAATATCGTCAAGAGTACACAGGCAAAGAGTAAGATCAATTCCTGGTTTAAAAAAGAATTTAAAGAAGATAATATTATCCGCGGAAAAGATCTGATCAGCGCTTACTGTAAGAGCAAGGGGATTAACCTGCCGGATGTGCTTAAACCGAAATATCAGCAGATCGTTCAGAAAAAGTACGGATTCCGTGATTGGGATGCAGTACTTGCAGCAATTGGACACGGCGGACTGAAAGAAGGGCAGGTTGTAAACCGTCTGCTCGAAGAGTATGAGAAAGAGCATAAGAAAGAGATCACAGACGAAAATATTTTAGAGAAGATTTCAGAAGCAAATAAACAGAGAGTACACATTGCCAAATCAAAGAGTGGAATCGTAGTGAAAGGAATCAATGATATGGCAGTACGTTTCTCAAAGTGCTGTAACCCGGTACCGGGAGATGAAATCGTCGGTTTTGTGACAAGAGGACGCGGAATGTCGATCCACAGAACAGATTGTATCAACATTATCAATCTGTCTGATGTGGAAAGATCCCGTTTGATCACAGCAGAGTGGGAAGAAAATGATCAGGATGAAGGCGGTCAGTATCTTGCAGAACTGAAGATATTTGCAGATGACAGAAGAGGTCTTCTGCTGGATGTATCAAAGGTATTTACCGAAGAGAAGATTGATGTGAAGTCCATGAATACCCGAACGAGCAAGAAGGGTACAGCGACAATGGAGATGGGATTTGTCGTACACGGAAGAGAAGAATTGAATCGTGTGATCGGAAAGCTCAGACAGATTGAAAATGTAATTGATATTGAGAGAACAACAGGCTGATCAAGGAAAAGTCGATGGAGGGAAAAGAATGAAGGTTGAAAGTATTGTACTTGGGTCTATTGGAACGAATTGCTACATTGTAACTAATGAAGAGACAAAGGAATGTTTTGCCGTAGATATGGCAGAATGTCCGCAGGAATATGTCAATTATATCAAGAACAATGGACTAGAAATGAAAGCATTGTTTCTGACGCATGGACATTTCGATCATATCATGGGAATTGATGATTTCCTCAAAGCCTTTCCTGTGCCGGTTTACGCAGGCGAAGACGAACTTCCTGTAATCGAAGATGACCGCCTGAATGTATCTTCTATGTACGGACCGAAATACGCATTCCACGGAGCAAAGCCGGTGAAAGACGGCCAGGTGATCGAATGCGCAGGGATTGAAGTTGATGTACTTCATACACCGGGACATACAGTAGGAGGATGCTGCTATTACCTTCCAAAAGAACACAGACTGTTCAGCGGAGATACACTGTTCTGTGCTTCCATCGGAAGAACAGACCTCCCGACAGGAAGCAGCAGCCAGCTGGTCCGCTCTGTACAGGAGAAGATCATGACACTTCCGGAAGATACAAAGATCTATCCGGGACATATGGAAGAGACATCAGTTCAGTTTGAGAAGGAGCATAATCCATTCATATGATAAAGATAGAAAGTAAGAAGAACAAATTTACTTATAATGTATATCATGTCACGAAAGCATTTTATCCGAAAGAGGATATCGTGCAGACAGTAGATGAGAAGCAAGAACCACTGGTGAAGATACATTTGCCGGAAGGGACTTGCTTTTCCCTTGCACCGGAAGAATGCGTGCAGACAGAAGATGTGCAGGAAGAGAAACGCAATGTAACGAAGAAAGTCTATCAGTTTCTCTCAAAGCAGACAGGACAGGAACTTGCCTGGGGCATGCTGACCGGAGTCCGTCCGACAAAACTTGTAATGCAGAAAATCGAGCAGGGAATGACAAAAGAAGAAATCTTTGAATTTCTAAAAGAACAATATTGTGTTGGTGATAAAAAAGCACAGATCGCTTATGAAATTGCCTGCCGTGAGAAGGCACTTCTTGATCAGTTGGACTGCAAGAATGGCTATAGCCTGTATGCAGGAATTCCATTCTGTCCAAGCATCTGTTCCTACTGTTCCTTCAGCTCTTCACCAATTGCTGAGTGGAAAGATCAGGTCGATCGTTACCTCGATGCGATGATCAAAGAATTGAAAGCTACCGCAAAGCTGATGCAGGGAAAGACACTGGATACCGTATATATCGGCGGCGGAACACCGACGACACTCGAGGCAGATCAGCTTGACCGACTGCTCGGTACAATCCGGGAGAATTTTGACTTAGAACATGTGCTTGAGTTTACAGTTGAAGCCGGAAGACCAGACAGTATCACACGAGAAAAACTTGAGGTAATCCGCAAATATCCGGTAACCCGCATCTCTGTCAACCCACAGACAATGCAGCAGAAGACACTGGATCTTGTCGGAAGAAAGCATACGGTAGAAGATGTAGAACAAATCTTCCACCTCGCACGTGAGCTTGGATTTGATAATATCAATATGGATCTGATCGCCGGACTTCCGGGAGAAGATGCGGCAGATATGCAGGATACACTTGAGAAGATCGAGAAGCTTCATCCGGATAGCCTGACAGTACACGCACTCGCGATTAAACGTGCTGCGAAGTTTGGCCAGGAAGGAAGAACAATGGATCCGGGAACAGAGATCACACAGATGGTCGAGGCGGCAGCAGCGTCAGCAGAACGCATGGGGCTTGTGCCATATTACCTGTATCGCCAGAAGAACATTGCCGGAAACTTCGAGAATGTCGGTTATGCAGAGCAGGACAAGGCTGGGGTGTATAACATCTTGATCATGGAAGAACGCCAGACAATTATTGCCTGCGGTGCCGGCTCTACGACAAAGCTTGTTTTGCCGGAGAAAATCAAGACAAGCAGTGGCAAAGAAACAAATCTGATCCGTGTAGAAAATGTGAAGAATATTATAGAATACATTGACCGTATTGATGAGATGATAGAACGAAAAAAAGTACTTTTTGAGAAGAATTAAAAGTGAAAATATAGCTGAAAAAAGTAACGAAAGGACGGTTCCACCGGGAGGTGGGTCGTCCTTTCGTTGTATTGTGTGTCCAGCGAAGCTGGACCACACTTGCCGGTGAAAGTCCGGTCACGGTAATCGCCAGTG
>UMKZ01015011.1_pt1 | contig 11837 bp, 11 predicted proteins | sample 1966441 | NCBI WGS metagenome assembly UMKZ01 (sample SAMEA4836189, study PRJEB28245) | human gut metagenome | biome: gut microbiome; material: fecal sample | place: Denmark | collected 2008
AGGGAATCTCCATAAAGATAATATTGCCCCAACAGGAAATCTGTAATGGTCATTTCCCCTTGCGGATAATTCTTATAGATGGTAGCAGTCATTCTGCGATGTGGTATGGCATTGTGCAATTGTCGCCCTTTCAATCCCTTCCCTATCGCTTCCGTCAAGAAGCGATCCCATAGTTTATCGCCATTAGGAGCAGCCATCAGAGAATCACACTGATAAGTATAATAGCTATAACATTTAGAACACTCTGCTCCGATTTGCAGATAGAGCAAATCTTCCTTGCGTTGTTGTTCTCCAGACAGCGTATCCGTAAGATATTCATATACATAGCTACACAGCATATTAGCCGTATCTATCTTTTTATTTTGGGCAAAGCCAATAAGATAAAAAGTTAAAAATAGAAATATGAAACACTTTCTCTTCATGATTTTTCAATACTATATATCTATTTATATTTTACAAACATTCTAATTGTTTATATTTCCACTTTTTAGACCCAACTTTTTCTATCTGGGGAATATCAATGCCCTGTAGTTGCGTTTGTGACTGGAAATCTCCAAAAAGAAATATATATTGTTCCTTTAAGAATTTTTCAAATGTAGTCTTCTCAAATTTGTTGTTTCCAACGTAAGTCTTGCTAAAGACAATCGGCTCTTTTGACACCTTTTCTATGCCAAGAAGTTTAAAGGCATGGCTATTATCTTCCGTAGTAGCCTCCAAGATCAGTCCCGGCAATCCACATAATTTCCAAGGTCCGTCAGTTATTGGAATATCCATAGCAAACCATACAGTCCAACAATGACCACGATATTGACAGACTGCTTTTTGGCACTCATGTCCCAAGATTAATTTAGAAGAATCTTGTATTACCCAATTCTGAGCATATAAAGTATCTTCATAAATATAATCTTGCATCAGTAAGCCATCTGTTACAGTCATCTTTCCTTGCGGATAGTTTTTGTACACATAGGCTTTCATCCTTTTATGAGGCCACTCGGTCTTACTACCTATCGCAGCATTTATCTGCTGGCGCAGTATTACATCTCTATCAGGAGAAGCAAAAATAGAATCTACCTGCATACTATAATAACTATAGCATTTGGACATATTTTTACCTATCTGCAGCACCAACCAATCCTTGGCTGTTTTTCCAGACAAAGTATCCTGTATATAGGTATAATCATATTGACATTTCAGATAAGCTTCATCTATTTTTTTCTGGGCATAACAACATTCTATCCCCATATAGGCTAAGATTGTTAATGCCACCAAACTTTTCATTTTCTCCATAACTTTTCCTTGTTTAAAATAAAGATACTCTTTGATTCTATTCTCTTTCTATCAAGTCATAGTTACGTTTTTCGTCTGACAGACCTAAGGATATACCTGACGTAGCCTCGTTTATGCTATTTTGATTATGAAAATAATTATATTCAGACTTCAGAAAAGCTTTCCGGTCAATCTTTACCCGTTTTCTATTGAAAACATCATAAACGATAGGCGTGCCAGCATCCTTCTGCAATCCCTTGATGCAAAAATATTGCTGTCTCCCCTTGTCATACACTTCCATAATCAAACCAGGAAGTCCACAAAATTTCCAAGGGCCATCACTCATAGGAACATCCAAGGCAAACCATGCCGTCCAAGAGCGACCACGGAATCTGCAGGTTGCCTTCTGGCAGTTATAGCCTAATATGCTTTTAATGCTATCACCTTCTACAACCCAATTCTGTACACCCAGACTGTCACTATATTCATAATACTGAGACATCAGATTGTCCGTTACCGTCATCATATTCTGCGGATAATTCTTATAGACGCACGCCGTCATTCTGCGATGTGGAAAAGAATTAGTCAGATATCCTTCACGCTTAAAGGCTTCTTTGAATAAAGCACGAAACTTTGCCTTGCCATCTTCTGTAGATTGCAAGGAATCAGACTGATAAGTATAATAGCTATAGCATTTTGAAACATTCTTTCCGATAGAAAGAAAGAGTAAATCCTCTCCTTTCTCATCATTCTTTATCGTATCTTTCGAATAACAATAATAATATGAGCACAAAAATTGTCCATGATCTATAACCTCATTCTTAGCTTGCAACAAAAGTGCATAAAAGAATAATACCGATATACTTATTAAAATCCTCATAATAACCGTTTTTTACAATTAAGAGTTTATACCATGTTAACTATCTTGGAAGACTATCGTAAATCCATTGACCATTAGGCGCTTGCCACCAATAGCCGCCACCTAAGACTTTGCCCTGTTCATGATTTTTCAATATATCCATAGCTGTTACTCTTTATATTAATTAAAATATCTGAGTGCAAAATTACGGCAAATTGCTCAAACCGCCAAACTTTTTACATCATTTCTCACATAATATTTGCCCCCTAAATTATTATATAAAAATGATGTTAGAAAGTACGCTACTTTGAAAAAATATTTGTATTTTTGCACTTTTGAAGTAAAATAAGTAAAAATACAAAGCATGAAAAAGTATTATTGTATAACGATTTTAGCACTTTTAGTTGTTACTTTGTTACAAGGATATAATGTGTCTTTGCAATACAAGGAATATACCTATAAGGAAATAGATAAGATAAATTCTGCACTGAAAGTTTCTGTTGATGAAGAATATGCTATCCGAGCACATCAAAATTACAATCCACATAAAGATGGAAAGCAACGACTCTACACAAAAATAATGACGGACGAAGACTTTCTCAAGGCAAAGCCAAAGAAAGAAGATGTCATTCGCTTTGACGAAATAAACATTCAAGACCTTAGAGATAGAGGTATTGCAGAGACAGAAGCAGAAGCTATGGGATTATTAACAAAAGACATACTTACTAACAAGGGTAATCCCATTAATTTAGCCAAACTCTCCCAAATATTCAAGAAAAATCTAAATGAGGGCTTTACCAATACCTTATTAATATTAGATGAGAACAAAAAGGTCATCAAGAGTTATGGACAAACAAAGGACATTGAGACTTGGCAGGCTAGCAAGCCTATCGGCATCGGGCTCAAACCTATCCGTTTCGTACAGGCAAAGGTGAATATAACTCCATCTTCTTTCATCAGAAATTCAATAGAAACACTTGTGTCCACCATTTTGCTAGCCTTCATCATCGTCTTCTGCGTTGGATACCAGATGACTGCCATCAGAAACAAGGAAAACCTTTTGAGAAATCGAGAGGTCAGCATTCATGGCACCATCCACGACCTGAAGGCTCCATTGGCAAGCGTACTCCTCACGTTGGGATTCATCAAAGACAGCATAGAAGATATGCAGCTCCAGGAGTTACTACATTCTTCGGAGAAGAAGATTCAGAATCTTGCCAATACCATCAAGACGATTCTCATTACTGCCAAAGCTGGAGAAAACAAGCTTGTTCTAAACAAAGAACCGGTAAATCTCATGGAATTGGCAAAGCTGGCACAGGAACAGGTAGATAGCAACTATGCCGACAAGCCACACTGCATACATATCCATGACTGCAGAACCTACAAGGAAGAGATTCCGGCAGACCGCTATCTGATAGAGAATGTTCTGGGCAACCTGATTGAAAACGCCGTGAAGTATTCTGAAGCTGACATAGAAGTAAGTATCCGTTCGGATGAAAAATTCGCCATCGTCAGCGTAAAAGATAACGGTATAGGAATCGACAGAAAATATCAAAAGAAGATTTTTGAGCAATTCTATCGCATACCGGGAACCCAGCATAAGAACGGATATGGCATCGGACTTGCTCTGGTGAAATATGCCGTCAGGGCACATGGAGGAACCATCAGGGTAGAAAGTGAACCGGGCAAGGGCAGCACCTTTACCTTTACTCTTCCCCTGAACAAGAAATAGGAAATAGAAAATAAGAACAGAAAAAACAACAAGACAATGGAAAAGATAAAAGTATTGCTGGTAGATGATGACCTGTTGTTTGGCAACATCGCAACCAAGATCCTGAAGGCTGCCGATTATGAGGTCTATTTTCAGAACTCTCTGTTTGGCATAGAGAGTCTCATCATGAAACTGAACCCCAACATCATTATCCTGGATGTGATGGTGGGAGAAGAAAACAGTCTTGAGAGAATCAACGATATCCGACTCGCCGCCGAAGACATTCCTATCATCTTCGTATCTTCTGACAGCGGGGTGGAAACAGAGGAACGGGCTGTAACAAATGGCGCAGTGGTTTATCTGGAGAAGCCGTTCAGCAAAGAGAAACTGTTGCTGTGGGTGAAACGTTACGCCAAGCATAGCGACTTCAGCAACTCCCGAAAAATCAATATAGGAGCCTACACCCTTGATACGGAAACCCATATTCTCAGCATTTATGGTAACAACGAGAAAACGCTGAGTAACACGGAATATGCTACCATCAAGGCTCTATGGATCAATAAAGGAGAAGTAGTTACCCGTCAGGACCTCAAGGATTCTGTATGGAGAGGCATTAGCTGTTCGGATGAGAACCTCAACAACGTGGTTTATAACCTCAGAAAATATTTCGCCAAGGATGCCTCTATCCACCTGGATACCCTTCGTGGTGAAGGATTCAGGATGTGGATGAATGAGTAGTTTAATGACGGCTCTATCCCATAAGGGGAAATAGGCATACTATTAAGGGAAAATAGGAATATCCTTTATGGTAAATGCTGATACTATTAAAGAAAATCTCCGTTCAGCGACGTTGAACATACATTCAGCGTCGTTGAATGTACATTCAACGTCGCTGAATATAAAAGATCATTAGGGCTTATCCTCTTCAGCGCCATTCCTCTACTCTCCAAAGATCGTTACCTTTATATATAATAGCAATCTTGTGTATAGGCTTGCCGCTCATCAGCTTTGGCAATCGTTCCAATATCCTGTAGGCGACGTCTTTTTATTACAAGAGCCTAGGCTAACAGGCTCTTGTAGTATTCTTCATATTGTTTAGCTACCTTTATGTATTCATGATGCTTGCTGATGTATTCGATGCTCTGTTGCTTAAGCTGCGGTATCAGTTCTGGGTGAAGCACCAGGTGCTCCAACTCTTGATATACGCTCTCATAGTTGGGCTGCACATTGATGATGGGACGGAGATGCTCTTCGTGGATAATCTCGTAGTTTTCCGGTTCTCCACCACCTATGCAGATGATGCCCCTCGCCATTGCCTCCAGCGGATTCATCGAGGGAGTATAACTGTAGAGCTGGTCGAGGATGGCATCGCTGCCGTTCATCATCTTTACATATTCCGCAAAAGGCACGTTTTGGGCGATACGCAGTTCTACCTTTTCCGGATATTTCTCGGCGATTGCCTGGGCAGCCTTCAGCATGATGTCCGTACCCTTATACTCACTTCTGGTTTTGTTGATACCTATGAATAACTTCAACTTTTGGGAAGGTCTTTTGGGAATATCTACAGAAGCTGTCTCTACAGAAGCTGCCCTTTTATCCCTATCCTGATGGGATTGTGAATAAGTGTGGATAGGATAGGGGATAAACGTGGTTTTCTGTGGAAAATGCGGTTGATAACATACCCAGTATTCATAGAGTCCCGCTATGATGCCGTCGCAATCCTCAGCAATCATCCGGTTGAGTCTTTCCTTGGCGGTTCCCAGCCAGTCTTTTCTTTCTTTCATGGCGTCGGCATTGGTGCGAAATTTATCTCCTATGTTGAAATCACTGTATCTCAATGGCTTATCCTGGCAGCAGACGCTTACCCAATAGTAATCCATACCGAATGCAGCCAGCACCACCTTCCTGTTGTGCTTTCTCAAATACCGGTAAATCGGGAAGATACGCTCAGCCTTCAACTCCAGAAACATCGGGTTGATGAGCTGGACGATGTCATATCCCCTTAACTTATGCACAATTGTGTATAACTTTATCAAATATAGGATTCCACCTAGTTTTCCAGGCTTTCTCACCATGTTGATATCTCGTGGATAATTCTTCCAGAAGTCGCCGTTGGAGAGCACGGTAACCTCATGCCCCAGCTTGCGGAGTCCCTCGGCAAGTGTGGCATGTACGTTACTGTATTCTCCCATTAATAGAATCTTCATCTTCCTGATATAATCTTTATTTATCTGATAAAATCTTCCTCCTTCTTATTTATTTCTTGATGAAAAAGAGGAGCGCCATTCTTCCTACGTATGTACCTATCATCTTTCTGAACATGGTATATTTCTTGGTGTATTCCTTGTCTGGAAGTGGATAGAGTCCATGCTTTCTCAACTTCTTGATGGCGTGGTTCAGGGCTATCAGCGAATGTTTCAGTCGGATATTGTTCACCAGATAATCCATCGAGAGTTGGGCGATGCGGCGACTCAGTGCCTGTCTTTCTGCCACCGGAATCTTATCCAGCAGTTTCTGCAGATGCAGGATTACCTCCAGACTGTTATCCATTTTCTGGCTAATCTTCTCATGATCCATCTGATGGGTTACGGAGTTCGGGTTCTCACGATAGTAATAAGCCTCTGTCTCCATCTTGAAGATTCTTTCGGCACGCAGGAAGAGCTGAGGGGTAAACTCCTCATCTTCTCCATATATGATGCCCGGCGTAAACTGCAGGGTGCCTCTGATGCTGCTGCGGAAAATATAGGAGCAGGCAGAACCATGCAGGTTATGATTGCTCATATAGGCTGTGCCCGATATCGGAGTCGGCAATTCATAAGGAGGAGTATCCGTCTGCCTGTTTTTTACATAGTTGAAAGTCACGATGTCTGGCTGATGATATCTTACGATGTCTAGACAATGTTCGTAGGCGGTCTGAACCAGATAGTCGTCGCCATCTACAAACTGGATGAATCTGCCCTTGGCTATCATCATACCATAGTTTCTAGCCACGCTGGCTCCCTGGTTAGGCTGTCGCAGATAGATGATATCCTGCAGATATTCCGTGAGCCCGTTGATCGCACAGATATCGCTTCCATCATCCACGAGGATGATTTCTCTTTCCTTGGCGTTGAGCGAGAGCTGGAGGATGCTTTTGAGGCATTCTTCCAGATATTCCGTAGGCATATTGTAAGTGGTGATGATGAAACTTACTAAGGGTGCCTGTATATTCTGTGTATGAGATGATTGATTTTGCATAATGAATGATAACCTAAAATATTGAATAGTTTGAGTTTGAATGAATGAATCCCCTTTTTTCCTTCCAGCCATTTCACGGCGTGGATAAGGGGAGGATCCGGTTCATATCTTCCTGATAAATCGTAGAGATCGAGCAGGACATTAAGATGCTGCGTCAGGAAATCTTCTAATGAAGACTGATATTTCAGCAGAATTTCTTCTGTTGCTCCCATTTGTAGCTTCATCTTTTCTTTACCTGCTATTTCCAGCTTCATCAAAGCCTGCCTCTGTCCCAGATACAGCTGAAGCAGATCGGGATATTTTGCATGCGATGTAATGCCGTGAGGATTCCAGTAATAGAGATACTTCCCTACATCCGTCACCCTTATTTTCAAGGGTGGGGGAGGAACCACCGCCCTGTCCGGAGTAAGCTCTGTCTCCGTCAGCCCTATCAGTTTCGGAATCGTCCACACATCCTCAAAGCTTTTTCCTTTCGGAAATTCGATGTTCTGAAACAGCGAACGCCTGAATATCTTGTTGCAGGCATAGGTATGATGATAGCCCTTTTCCGCCAACCAGTATTCGATGGCATTCTGATAGGTTTTCGGAGCGAAGGATAGGAGCTTTTCCCGATGGGGATGACCGATTCTCTCCATGATGGGATATTCCAGAATATCCACATCGGGATGTTGATAAAGTTCTTCCATCAGCTGTTGAAGCGAGTTTTCCCCAATCGCATCATCACTGTCTATAAAGGTGATATACAGTCCTTTAGCCCTCTTTATCCCCATATTTCTGGCATCGCTTAAACCTCCGTTTTCCTTGTGGATAACGTGGATACGACTGTCTTTCCCGGCATATTCATCGCAGAGCAGAGGGCACGCATCAGGCGATCCATCATCTACGAGAATCAGCTCGTAGCTGGTGAATGATTGCTGCAGGATACTCCCGATGCATCTTTCGAGCGTATCTTCGGCACGATATACGGGGATGATGATACTGAGTTTCATTGCTTGCTCTCTTGATATTTCTGATAGAAATGCTGTCTCTTTTATCTGATGATGGCTATTTTGCAGACGGTACCTTTCTCACCGTTGCTGGTAGCGGTTTCCACCATATAGATTCCGCTAGCTACTCTTCTGCCTTTCAGGTCGCAGCCGTTCCAGGTATAGGTGCCGCCGTTGCTTCTGCCCTGGTTCACCAGGGTTCCGCTGGTACTGACTATCTTCACATCCGCATCCAGCGACAGACCGGTGATGGTGATGAGTCCTGTATAGTCTGGCTTTATCGGGTTCGGATAAGCCCATACATTGTCTTGGGTCATCTCTTCGTTGGTGGTGGTAGCATCGCTCATATAGGAGCAGAGACCCTTGCTGGTTCCGATAAACACCTCACCGGTAGCATCGTTGATGGCGATCGATTCGATGTTGTTCGACAGTAGCTTACTGTTGGTTGCCGTGAAGTGATGAATCTGCTCTATATTGTCGGCGCTGATCAGATAGACACCGTTGTGGCTGGTACCAAACCATTTTCTGTTTGCCTGATCCACCGCCATGCAGGTAATATCCACACCGCCCAGCAGATAGTCAGCATAATTGGTACCGTCGTTTCTCGGCACTTTCACCTGGGTAAGCGTTGGCTGCGTGTCATCCAGGATATGCGGAGTGATGTAGAAAGGTCCCTGGTCGGTTCCTATCCACAGATTATGCTCCAGGTCTTCCTTGATGCATCTGATATAATAGAGATTGATTTCCGCACCATCCTGGTTGGTGAAGGGCTTGCTGAACATCTTCACCTCGTCGGTTTCCGGCTGATAGCAGACGATGGCAGGAGTTTCATGGTTGTCATTCACGAACCAGAGCCTGCCCTGCCTGTCCTTCATCAGACCCGTCATCGCCGAAAGACTGTAACCGTTCGCATTCAATGTCTTCTGGTCGTGGGCTACCAACTGGTTGTCTTTCATCTCGATGATGGAGCGGTGGGTAGCCTGACTGTTGAGAATCCACAGCTTTCCGTTTTCATCCGATAGCAGACTATGCACCAGCACATAGTTGTTGTCCAGCACCGTTCCTCTATCCACGGCAGCTTCCAGGATACTGTTGTCCTTATTATAATAATGTGTCAGTTTGCCGTCCGTAAACTCATAGAGTCCGGTTCTGCCCGAAGCAAACACGTGGTTCGGATCGTGGATATCCGGTTCTACACAGTTGATATCCTGATACTGGTAACCCGTCGTATTCCTGATGTCATCCTGATAGATGGTCCAGTTATCCTGGTTCAGAACCTGAATCGTGCCGGGACGGGTATCAAGAGAAATTCCCGAAAGAAAGGCGCCGCCGCAGGTATAGAGCTGGTTGTGGATAAACTTCATATACCAGAAATGATTATACTTCGGACCTCCTGGCAGCAAACTGCTTATCAGCTTCATCAGTTCGCTCTTGTCCTCTTTCTTGGGAGCGGTATAAGCCCCCACCTTGCTCCATCGGTTTCTGTCGAGCAGGTTGTCAGAGAGGGCAGCGCGATAGGTACCTTCCTCCTTGCTGTAGGCATAGATCTGGTTGTCCCTGACTTCGCACCAGTTCACCTTGAATCCCAGTTGATACGTATCGCTGATTTCCCCATCCGCCATATTGAGCTTGATGATGCCCAGTCCATAGCAGAGATAGGCGAATTTGCCATACATATAGATATCGTTGATGGTCTTGTCGCCCGTGATGGTGGCAGCATAGTAATCCGGCAGATTCTGCACGCTCCAGTTCTGGGTGTTCATCAGGTCGATGTTGGCATTGCTGTAGAAGATAAGCAAGCGTTTTGTAGCCTTGTTATAAGCAATATGTTGAATGCCACAATCGCTTAGATAATCCATCTTGCTGAATGTTTGGATGCTCTGGTCGTTTGGGTTATAGACATAGAGATTGTTGGAAGCCTGAACAAATATCAGGTTTCCGGCTTGTTCTATTTCCTGCACTTGGCTGTACGCCATATAGGCTTTCCAGTCACCGATGGCGGCGCTGCTCTGGAAAGTGGCAACCTGAAGAATCAGGAACGAGAGGAGTATCCATATTTTCTTTCTCATCTATCTAAATGTATATAATATAATAACTTATATATATTAAACAAGAAAACGCTTGGATTATTGCCTAATAGCTGTGCTTTTATCTGCATACTCAGTTCAGGATAAAGAATTCTAACGAGGGGATATACTATTTTCAGTTGTTTTGATAATTCTGCATAATGTATGAGTTTTGAGTATCCTCTTAGTTCTTTTCTGAATTCATAGAGTGTTCTACAGGCTTCTTCTGTTTTGTTGATAAACTGATAATTCGTTTCGTAATCATCCAGAAGTATCGGATTATCTATATGTACGATGTGATAACCTTTGTCGGTAATGCTTTTTCCGAGTAAAACATCTTCGTATCCATAATATTTGAAATTTTCATCGAAAGGACATTCTCGTAAAACGTTTTTAGCTATGATAAAGTTGGTTGTTCTGAATTCCTTATCCCCACTTTTTGTTCTGTGCAGGTAATCATGTTCTTCCTCGCAAGATTTTTCGTATCTGTATCTCAGATTATGAGCCCATTTGTTCGTATCACCACCTATTTTTAGTCCTCCCACAATTACATCTCCTTCTGCCTGTGAGTAGTTTTGAATGAACAAAGGATTATCTACATGTAAATCGCTATCTATAAACAGCAGCCAGGGATATTGCGCTTCCTGTGCTAAGAAGTTGCGGATGGCAGCCCTGCCCACATTCTCTTTTCTCTCGATGTAGCGGCAATGGGGGAGGGTGTTGATGATACGGTTGCCTTCTATGGTTCTTTCATCTGTAGAACCATCATCGGCGACTAATATTTCGTATTCGAAATGAGAGGATGAAGAGAGGGAATCTGAAGATGAATACAATAACGATGCTTGAGCTTGCAGGGATTTTACAAGCTCAACGCATACATTATTATATGTAGGGATTAATATCGAAAGGGTATTAATCATACTTGTTGTTTATTAACTTTCCTGATATGCGAAAGTTCAGTTACTTATTTAAAAACTCTGCCAGTTTAGCCACGGCTCTGGCTCTATGGCTGATGCCGTTCTTGATTTCCTCACCCAGCTGGGCGAAACTCTGGTCGTAGCCTTCCGGAACGAAGATCGGGTCGTAGCCGAAACCTTCGGTACCCTGCTTCTCGGTAGCGATATGACCCTCTACGATACCATCAAACTGATGGATTTTCTTGATGCTGGTGCAGCCGCAAGGGCAGACATCCTTCTTCTCGATGTAGCAGATCACGGTGCGGAAGCGAGCCTTTCTGTTCTCCTTTCCATCCAGTTCTCTGAGCAGTTTTGCCATGTTTGCCTCGCTGTCGTGGTCGGTACCTTCAGCATAGCGGGCGCTGTGAACACCCGGCGCACCATCCAGTGCCTCCACTTCCAGACCGGTATCATCGGCAAAGCAGCTCAGGTGATAATGGTCGTAAACATACTGCGCCTTCTGCAAGGCATTCTCCTCCAGCGTATTTCCTGTTTCAGGAATATCTACGTTGCATCCTATCTCCTTCAGCGAAACCACCTCGTAGTCGCTGCCCAGGATGTCGCGGATTTCCTGGAGCTTATGCTGGTTATTGGTTGCAAATACTATCTTCATAATCACTATTTGATTTTCTTAATATCTTTCTCCTTGATTTTCACTTTCATTTCATCAAATCCCTCGCCATACACACCGATGACGGCACTCTGGCTCACGAAGGCATTTGGGTCGATGATCTTGACGATACGGAAGATGGT
>UMKZ01016839.1_pt1 | contig 11802 bp, 8 predicted proteins | sample 1966441 | NCBI WGS metagenome assembly UMKZ01 (sample SAMEA4836189, study PRJEB28245) | human gut metagenome | biome: gut microbiome; material: fecal sample | place: Denmark | collected 2008
AGTTGCTACTCCAAGAATAAATCCGATAAGTGCTACCCATGCATTTAAATCACCGGCTGACATACGAAGTACCATACGAAGTGGGCATCCCAGGAATACGAGTGCTCCAATCATAATGATTACACCAAGTACAAAACGAATCATCGGTGAAGATCCACCTGTAGAGCGGAATTCTTTTGTCGCAATTGAAATAATAAATGCACCAAGAACCAGACCGATAATCTCTGGTCTTGCATACATTACTGCTTCAGCCTGATGCATCCCCATTGCACCAGCTGTATCACGGATAAAACATGCGATACAGAATGCCATATTTGCCGGGTTACCAAAATATGCAAGACATGCTGCTACAAGTCCGCATATCACACCTGCCAACGCAAGTGTTTTCTTTGAGCCTGTTAAATTCATATTTTTTCCTCCTCCAATAACATAACTCTCGTCTTTAGATTACAACTTCTATTTTAGTTTCTTTTTTTCGACACGTCCAATTGATAAATGCATTAAATCCCTTATATTTATTGTTAATGTTTATACATATTACATATCATATTAATAGGATTAGTGCTTATATTTTTTCTGTATTTTCTTTATTTTTCTTGTATTTACTATTTTCTTCCTGTTTCTTCATTTATACAGTTCTCTGTTTTTATACATTTCCAATGCATATTTTGCATATTAAAAAGATTTTTCCATTTTTTTCTTGCATATTTATGAATTTAGGTGTATAGTATGATTTGCGATTGCAAATAAGATATTTTCTTATTAGAATAGAAAGTAAATGATACATTAGGAGGATTTCGAAAATGAAAGAAAAAGTCGTATTAGCATATTCAGGCGGACTGGACACAACTGCTGTTATTCCGTGGTTAAAAGAGACATTTGGCTATGATGTAATCTGCTGCTGCATTAACTGTGGACAGGGCGAGGAGTTAGATGGTCTGGAAGAAAGAGCAAAGATGGCTGGTGCTTCCAAATTATACATCGAGGATATCATTGATGATTTCTGCGACAACTACATCATGCCTTGTGTAAAGGCTCATGCAGTATATGAGAATAAATATTTACTCGGAACAGCTATGGCTCGTCCGGCAATTGCTAAGAAATTAGTTGAAATTGCAAGAAAAGAAGGTGCTGTAGCAATCTGCCACGGTGCTACTGGTAAAGGAAATGACCAGATTCGTTTTGAGCTTGGTATCACAGCGCTTGCTCCAGACATCAAGATCATTGCTCCTTGGAGGATGACAGATCTCTGGAAGATGGAATCCCGTGAGGATGAGATTGCTTACTGTAAAGCACATGGTATCGACCTTCCATTTGATGCCAGCCACAGCTACAGCCGTGACCGTAACTTATGGCACATCAGCCATGAAGGTCTTGAGCTTGAGGATCCTTCCTGCGAGCCAAACTATGAGCATCTGCTCGTACTTGGTGTTACACCAGAAAAAGCTCCAGATGCGGGTGAATATGTAACCATGACATTTGAAAAAGGTGTACCAACAAGTATAAACGGACAGCAGATGAAGGTATCTGAGATTATCATGAAGCTTAATGAGCTCGGTGCTAAGCACGGAATCGGTATCTGCGACATCGTAGAGAACCGTGTTGTAGGTATGAAATCCCGTGGTGTATATGAGACACCTGGCGGAACAATCCTTTACGAGGCACATCAGCAGTTAGAGGAGTTAGTTCTTGACCGTGCTACAACAGAAGTTAAGAAAGATATGGGAAATAAACTTTCTCAGGTTGTTTATGAAGGAAAATGGTTTACACCACTTCGCGAGGCAATCCAGGCATTTGTTGAGTCAACTCAGGAGTACGTAACAGGAGAAGTGAAATTCAAACTTTACAAAGGTAACATCATCAAAGCCGGAACAACTTCACCGTACTCACTTTACAATGAGTCTCTTGCAAGCTTCACAACTGGTGACCTTTATGACCACCACGACGCTGACGGATTTATCAATCTGTTCGGACTGCCGCTTAAGGTTCGCGCTATGAAGCTTCAGGAAGTAAAGAGCAATAAGAAATAATTCTTGAAACCATAATTAAAATAATCATAAAAAATAGTGTGTAGATTATCTTTGCAATGACCTACACACTATTTTTATTTAAGAATGCTTTTTCTATCTTCGGAATATCTTCGCTACACCTGTCACTGCTGCCCCGATTACTACATACACATCTGCCAGGTTCGCGGTGAGTCTTCGAAATCTGCTGTTTTTCCACTGGATTCCGATATAATCAATGACTTTTCCACGAATCAGTCTGTCATAGGTATTACTGATTGCACCGGCTGTCAAAAATACCATGCCGAATTTTCTGAGCCATTTTCCTTTTTTGAGAAAGAGCCATGCATCATAAATTGCAAGCCCGGCACACAAGATACCAGATATCTTTCTCACCAGCTCTGGCTTCTTATCCAGTGTATTAAAACAGAATCCTTTATTATAAACCTTCCGGAGCACAACTTTGTCCAGAATTGTCTCCCGTTCTTCCTCTTCTTCAAAATTCTCCTCGATGTACTGCTTAATGCCCATGTCCACGCACACCAGCACAACGAGAAGTCCTCCTGCTGCCATCAATAACATCTGTTATACCTCCTGAATTTTGCGGATTTCCTCCTGGCACTGTGCTGCTTCTTCCTCTCTCTTTTCGATTGATTCGCACAGGGAAATGCACTCTAAGTCCGCCACTTCTCCTGCTTTGAATTTTTGATAAATCTTCTTTCCGATTTCGATGTAATCTCTTTCATTGGCACGATCCAGAGAACGGATCTGGCTTTTGATACGCTGCACTTCCAGGGTATCTTCCGTCTTCTTTCCAAAGTCCTCTGCTACATCTGAAATTTTCTTACCTAACTGCTCAAAAAAGTCTGCCATATTGTACCTCTCCCATCTGTTATAATCTTCTCAATCTGTCCAGCGATTGATACAGGTCCATCGTTCCATAGCCCCACTGTCGGTTCGGGAATTCTGAAAATGTGTTCTGCTGTGCTCCTAATATGATAATATTTGCCACCTGACTTGTGGTAACTCTTGCCGGAATCGGCTGGTTCAAAATCCATTCCATGATCATCGCACAGGCTCCAGCTGTGATTCCAGTTGCCACACTGGAACCGCTTCGCCTTACAAATGTTCCATTTACCCCTGCTCCCAAAACCTGGACTCCTGGAACTGCAAAATCAGGTTTTATTCTCTTGTCTCTAGTATAACCTCTGCCAGAATTAATATCAACACTCTTATCTGCTCCCCTGTAATAAGCAACCGTGATCGGATCATCGGTATTCGCAGGCTCTGTCAATGTCACGTCCGGACTTGCCTCCAGAAAATATACATTTCCATCGAGAAACTCCCGCACCGGAAGCCAGATGTGAAACTCTCCATCTGCACGCCCCAGCGACTGTACTCCTATCTTCCAGATACCCTGTGCCGGATGATCGAATTTTAAAAACAAAAGCTGGGATCTTCCATCCCGCAAAAACAACTGGTATTCCACATCCACAACCGTCTGCTCAAAGGGAAATGTAAGCTGATAGCGACTTCCCTGCCGAATGGAAATCACCGGACTTCTCTCCCCAGACGGAGATATAAGATACGCTGTCACAATATTGGGAATGGTCCCCCATAATTCTGCTACAAATCCCGTATTTCCACTTTCGACACGCATTTCCACTTCCTGAACCTCTCCTACCTGATTCAGTTTTCCCTGAAAATGATGTCGTTCATTTGCCTCATTTCCTCCTCCGATAACCACGCATCGATCTACCAGTCTGGAATAGCTTCCGAGAATCCGCGACAGACTGGACATTCCATTATGTCCGCCAAGATTCGTTCCAAGAGCCACACACATAACAAGGGGCTTCTGTTTTTTCAGTGCCAGAAGATGCAGATACCGAAGTCCCTGCATAACATCCGTCTCCTGATAACACACCGCCATCTGTCGTATTCCATAAAATTTTCGCAGATAATCTTTCGCTTCTTTTAACTTCACTACTGCAATTTCAGCCTCTGATGCCGCCCCGGTAAAACCTTCCTGGATATTTTCTCCACCTGCTGCCACACTTGCTAAAAATGTACCATGTCCATTTTCATCGCTTACTGGCACAATTTCCTTTGGATTGTCACTTTTCAGTGCCTGATTAATCTGATTATTCGTATACTCACTTCCATATGTAAATGTATCCGGTGGCTGACCGTTCTGGTCAGTCTGATCCCATATCGCCGTGATTCGACTGCTTCCATCTATGTTTCGAAAGATTTCATTTTCATAGTCTATTCCTGTATCCAAAAATCCAATCATAATTCCTTTTCCTCGAAGATTAAGACCCGGGTAATTCTGAAGCACACTGATTCCTGTCTCATTCATAGCTTCCATATCCAACAGTGCATAGCAATTTGGAATGCTGTTATAACCATAATCCGCAATGCTTAGTTCTTCCCCTAGACTTTGATCCACATATGCTACACGATAGCCAAAGCCAAGGCTCTGCACACAAATCTGGCTCTTGGGATAGACCAGTTCCTGATCTAACCGGTAATTCGGGATAATAAAATCCCGAAAATCCTGAGAGAGAATTTTTTCACGGCATGAAGTATCTCCTGTCTCTTCCTCCTTCTGCTGTGTTGCTATCACTCTCTCCTTCAAAACATTGCTTTTTGTATTTTTTTGTGTCTTTAGCAACGTATTTATTTCTCCATAGCTATCATTCATAAAAAAGAAAACACCTCGTATACTTTTCATATGTATATGAGATGTTTTCTTATTTTATTATTGGGCATTATCTTCTATATTTTTATAACTGCCTTACTATCTATGCCTGACTTTCTAATCTCGGCACTTCCTGCCCTCTCAGTGTAATAATCGGACCACCAGTATTTTCTATGTACTCCTGTGTGATCGTCACTTGACCGATGCTGTCATCTTTCGGGATTTCATACATGATATCCAGCATAAATTCTTCGATAATCGCACGAAGGGCTCTCGCTCCTGTATCCTTCTCCATTGCCTTTTTCGCAATTGCACGTAATGCACCTTCTGTGAAATCGAGCTTCACTTCATCCAGTGCAAGAAGTTTCTGATACTGCTTCAGAATTGCATTCTTTGGCTCCTCCAGAATCTTCACATACATATCTTCTGTGAGTCCCTGTAATGTAAAGACTACCGGAAGTCGTCCCAGGAACTCCGGAATCATACCAAAGTTTCTAAGATCTTCTGTTGTTACCTTCTCAAGAATCTTCTTATCATGATCATATTTATCTTTCAGATCTGCGCCAAATCCAATTGCAGACTGCTTTGTAAGTCTCTCTTTGATGATGCCGTCCAGATCCGGAAATGCTCCTCCACAGATAAATAAAATGTTCTTTGTATTGACTGTTGTGAGCGGAACCATCGCATTTTTACTGTTAGCTCCAACCGGAACTTCCACTTCGCTTCCTTCTAAAAGCTTCAGCATTCCCTGCTGTACGGACTCTCCACTAACATCACGCTGACTCGCATTTTTCTTTTTTGCAATCTTATCAATCTCATCAATAAAAATGATTCCCTGTTCTGCTTTTTCCACATCGTTATCCGCTGCTGCCAGAAGCTTGGATACAACGCTTTCGATATCATCTCCAATATAACCTGCTTCCGTCAGAGATGTAGCATCTGTAATCGCAAGCGGCACATCCAGAATTCTTGCCAGCGTCTTGACAAGATAAGTCTTACCGGAACCTGTAGGTCCAATCATCAGCATGTTAGATTTCTCAATCTCAATGTCGTCCATAGAATCCGTTGCCACACGCTTGTAATGATTGTATACAGCAACAGACATCACTTTCTTGGCATATTCCTGTCCGACTACATACTCGTCCAGGCTCGCCTTGATCTTATGCGGTGCCGGAAGGTTATGAATGTCAACGAGCGGCGTTGCCTTCTCGCCTTCTTTTTTCTTCTTCACGCGCTGCTGCTTTGGAATCTGCTGGCTCATATCATCAATATTTAAGAACTGAACTCCCGGCATATTCATAAGCTGGCTATAATCAATCGCACCACCGAAGTTCATATTATTCATAGCATCAAAACTCTTTTGCATACAGTCATTGCACACACACATATTGTTCGGAAGATTGATCATCTTTCCAGCCACACTCTCTGGTCTGTGGCAGACAAAGCAGACTTTCTCATATTCATCATCGTTATGATTGTCATTGCTATTATTATCGTTGTTATCAATTGTATCTACATAATCCTGTTCAGACATGGTTCTTTCCCTTCTTTCCTACTTTTGTTCCTCTACCATCTTAATGAACTGCTCCTCCGAAATAATCGGAACTCCCAGTTCGTTTGCTTTTTTATTCTTTGATGAAGTTGATGTCACATCATTATTGATTAGGTAATTTGTTTTGGAAGTGACAGATCCCGTAACTTTTCCTCCCAGGCTCTCAATCAGTTCCTTGACCTCTCCCCTGTTTGCAAAATGTTCCACACTTCCGGTAATAACAAAGTTCACTCCGGCAAAGATCTGTTGACTCTCTGATTCTTCTTCCTTTGGAATCTCAAGCTCTTTAAGCAGCCGCTTCAAGCTTTCTACATGCTTCTCATCCTGAAAATAAGTTACAAATGCGCCGGCAAGTACTTCGCCTACTCCCTGAATCTCTGCAAGTTCTTCTGCAGTAGCATGAATCATACGATCCACATCACCGGAAAATTCTCTGCAGATGACCTTCGCATTTGCAAGACCAATTCCCGGAATTCCAAGTGCATAGATAACTTTCGGAAGTGTCGTCACTTTTGCTTTCTCCACATTTGCGATCAGGTTCTTGTAGGATTTTTCTCCAAAACCTTCCATCGTCTGAATCTCTTCCTGCCATTTATCCAAATGGAAAATGTCTGTGAATTCCTTTATAAATCCACGGTCAATGAACTTCTCCAACGTTGCCTCTGACAAACCTTCAATATTCAAAGCATCACGGCTCGCAAAGAGTGCAAATGCTTTGACATGCTTTGCCTGACATTCCGGATTGGTACAATACAGTGCTTTTGCATTGCTGACCTGGCGAATCTCTGTCTTGCCGCCACAGACCGGACAGACTTCTGGAATATCTTTCACACCACTTCTTGTCAGATTCTGTGCAATCTGCGGAATGATCATATTCGCCTTATAAACTTCAATCTCATCCCCCACACCAAGTTCCAATTCTTCCATAATACTGATGTTGTGGACACTAGCACGGCTCACTGTCGTTCCCTCCAGCTCCACCGGTTCAAAGATAGCGACCGGATTGATGAGTCCTGTTCTAGATGGACTCCACTCAATCTCCAGAAGCTTTGTCTGACGGATCTCATCAGCCCATTTAAATGCAAATGAATCTCGTGGAAACTTAGACGTCCGCCCCAGTGATCTTCCATACGCTATATCATCATATACTAACACAAGTCCGTCGGACGGGAAATCGTTCTCGGCAATTTTTTCTGAAAATTTAATAACTTCCGCCTCTACTGTGTCTCTTATTACTTCGTGGTATTCTACTACTTCAAACCCCTGCTCTTTCAGCCATTCCATCTGACAGGCTCTGGAATTGTGGAAATCCACATCTTTTGCACTGACCAGTGTAAATGCATAGAATTTTACATTTCTTTTTGCTGTAATCTCACTGTTCAGCTGGCGTACAGAACCACTGCAGAGATTACGCGGATTTTTATATTTGGCTTCTGCTTCCTGAATCTGTTCATTAATCTTCTCAAAATCTTTATAGCCGATCACTGCTTCGCCGCGCAGTATCAGCTCACCTTGATAGCTGATCTGAAGCGGTACATTTTTAAAGACTTTTGCATTGTTTGTGATGACCTCGCCTACTTCTCCATTTCCACGGGTGACTGCCTTAAAAAGATGTCCGCCCCGGTAAGTCAGAACAATGGTAAGTCCGTCCATTTTCCAGGACATCAGTGCCTTCTGATCTCCCACAAAATTCTTTAATTCCTCTACATCTTTCGTCTTGTCCAAAGAAAGCATTGGGCTTTCATGCCGTTCTTTTGGGAGTTCACTGACCACTTCATATCCGACTCGCACCGTCGGACTGTTGGAAAGTGTAATCCCAAGCTCACGCTCCAGTTCCTGAAGTTCATCATAAAGCTTGTCGTACTCATAGTTGCTCATGATTTCTTCTGCGTCTTGATAATATGCTTTTGATGCTTTATTCAAAAGCTCCACCAGTTCCTTCATGCGTTCCTGCCTGTTCATATAGCTTCTTTAACTCCTGTCCTTCTATTTTTCGCACTGCTCCACTCTTTAAGTTTCCCAGTTCTACATTCATAATTCTTATTCTTACAAGCTTTGTCACTTTATATCCAAGTGCTTCGCACATTCTCCGGATCTGACGGTTCAGCCCCTGTGTCAGAATAATGGAAAATGTGTACTTTCCAATCTGCTTTACCTCACACGGTCTTGTTACCGCATCCAGATTCTTTTCCACGTCCTGTATATGCACACCCTCTGACATCTGCCGCACAAATTCTGAAGTGATTTCTTTATCCACGCGGACATGATATTCCTTTTCATGATGATATCTCGCCCGCATCATACTGTTGATCAGTTCTCCGTCATTTGTCATAATAAGAAGGCCTTCCGAATCTTTATCTAGTCTTCCTGCATAGGTCACCCGCACCGGATAATGCAGGAAACGTATGATATTATTTTTCACTTTCATATCCCCGGTACACACGATACCTGCCGGTTTGTTGACTGCCAGAACAACCTTCTGTTCTGCACCCTGGATCACTTTTTTCCCGACACAGATTTTCTGCTCCTCTGACACTTTCATGCCCGGTACAGCCCGTACGCCATCCACCGTCACACGTCCCGCCTCTATGAGACGGTCCGCCTCTCTTCTGGAACAGACACCTGCCTCACTGAGGTATTTATTTAATCTTATCATTTACTAACACTCCAATTACTTTGCAGTTCCTATTCTGTCTTATCCGTTGTCAAAATACTACTCAGCTTGTCATCCTGTACAAAATTATTGCAATCGTACAAAAACAGCACACTTGTAATTTTATTCTTATCTAACAGATCCGACACATGCTTCTGATAATAATCTGCATCTACCACGATGATCTCCCTGTAATATGGAATTAAAAATGGAATCATACAGTCTGCAAAGGAATCCTTCACCAGAAGCAGCCGGTCCGTGCTGTCTGCTGTCGTGCGGATATCTATTTTATCATAATCTCCACCGAGAAATACTTCATACGCATCAGGTTCGTCCAGTTTTGTACGGTCATAAAGCTCTGCTGTCTTTATGCCCTCAGATTCATAACTTGCCACCATCTGCGTGTTGTCGGAAGCATTTTCCGTTAAATATGCGTATATCGGTTCACGGTATCCGCTTTCAAATCCACTTGTTCGGAAAAGATTTCCACTGAAATCACCGGTCACTACATAAGGTTTTAAAGCCGGTGCTTTCGAAGTGTCAAGCCCCAGATCTGAAGCAATCTGCTGCCATACAAGACTAGCTCCAAGCGTTGTCCAGCGGGAATCTGTGTGGTAATAAATTTCCTTATCTTTATTCGCATTTAGAACACCTTGTGCATCAATCCAGTTCACACTGTCTCCAAGCATGCTCTGAATCTGTGCAATCTGCACTGTCTGATCTTCCACCGGAGCATAAGAAGGAAGCTTATCTGCCCATACATTTGCAGCATCCGGAATCAGTGCCATATACATCGGCACATCGGAATAATCCTCGGCAAGCGCTGTAATCGCGTCCACATTTGCCTGAACCTTCTTTTCGTCCAGCTTATTGATATCCGCCAGAAGATACTGGTTCTTTCCTCGGTACACACCGTTCACGTCCCGTCTTCCAAGAACTGTATCCAGTTTCGCCTGGGTATCTTTCACCGTCTCTTTGAAAAACGTCCTTCCTGCTCCTGTCACATTCACAAGACACAGGATCATGATCACGGCTGCGAATACAAATACTGCACTTCTGCCTCGCTCCAAACGTTTTTTATTTTTTTCTTTTTTATCTTTCTTTCCAAATACCAGAATCTTCTTCCAGATAAGATTCGGAAGTGGTGTGCTTGCAATAAATGCCACTACAAGAACGAACACATTTCCAAGGAAAAGATATCTTCCCATGATACCAACCACATCGCCTCCGCCAAATCCAAACATCACTTTCAGATAACCAAATGACGCTGCCGGTGTTTTACCGAAGAAAAATACCCAGCCAAGTGCTGTAAAAAACCATGTATAAATCTGTCCAAGCACAGGTGGTAATCTCTTTAAAAATGGCAGTGCATAACGCTCCACGATCTGCCAGAATGCAAGGTAGATACCCCAGAGCAATCCACCTGTGACCGTTACCTGCCACGGTGCATTCTTCCACATACCTGCATACCAAAGTCCCATCAGAATTCCGGATACAAGTGTTCCAAGCCAGCCGCCCCAGAGTGGTTCACAGATGTAATCCCAGAACCATGCAAAAACAGAGCTGTTAAAACGTCGTACAAATGTTGTTATGTTACGTGCTACATATGGATAGCGGAAATTTTTCTTCACATCAAATCCAAGCATTCTGCAAAGTCCCACTGCCATATCACAATATCCACTGAACGCAAAGTAAATCTGGAACATGAAGATTGCACATCCCAGCCATGCACCAAACACAGACAACTCGCCTGCCTTCAAAGACATGATCTTGGTGAATGAATCTGCCAGGTAATCTGCAATGATAACTTTCTTTGCAAAACCACATACAAATAAAGTAATTCCTTCGCCAGCCTTTGCCCAGGACAATTTGCGAGTCTTTAATTCCTTTCGGATCTGCGGATATTTTACGACCGGTCCTGCCAGGAACAACGGAAACATTGCTATGTAAACTGCAAAATCCAGAATACTTTTCTGAGCCTTTACATTTCCCCGGTGAATCTCAATCAGATAAGAAAGTACCTGTAAGATGCAGATTCCTATTCCGACCGGCACTTCCGAAATTAAGCCCACGCGTTGTCCGATAAATGCAAAGAACACATATACTATAATATTGATCAGTATGCTTCCAGCAAATAACTGCTCCGTACTCCTTCTTCTTCGCATGTAGCCTTCCATCTGAATTCCTACAGCATAATTAAACAATATAAAAAATGCCAGAACGACCAGATTGACCGGGGCTCCCCATGCAAAAAAAACTGCTCCCCCCGCAACCAGGGCAATGTCTTTTATCTTTCCCGGAAGCAGATAATACAATATGAAAATAACTGGTAAAAATACACATATAAATGCGATACTATTGAATAACATAATTTCTAAACGCTGCCTCCAGAATTTTATTAATACAAGCCTCATAATAGGCTTTTGTCATTGTACTTCCGTCCTCCCCATAATAAGAAGCGTCCGTAAGATCTGTTGTGTCTACATATTTCACTTTTTCTTCCTTACAAAGAGCCTTCAAAGCTTCATTGTATGAAGTTACATCCAGCGCGGTACTCATCTTGGACGAACTACTGTCATCTGATGATGTATCACTATCACTATTGCTCTTAGAATCTGTGCTGCTCTTAGAATCTGTGCTGCTCTTAGAATCTGTACTGCTCTTAAGATCCGAGTTGTCAGTTGTATCTTTAGCATCTGAATCTGAATCAGTATCTGAATCGGCTGAACCTGTCGCATCACCTGTACTTGTCAGTGACAGGTATGCCGGAATACTGCATACATAAACTTTCGTATCCGGCAATGCTGCTTTCACCTGCTCAACGAAGCTTTTGTAATTCGTAGCAAATGTATCCGCTGTCTCTCCACTGACTGCTACATCTCCTCTTCCG
>UMKZ01012708.1_pt1 | contig 11796 bp, 8 predicted proteins | sample 1966441 | NCBI WGS metagenome assembly UMKZ01 (sample SAMEA4836189, study PRJEB28245) | human gut metagenome | biome: gut microbiome; material: fecal sample | place: Denmark | collected 2008
TGAGTTTACTTTCATCTCTTTTGCATGTTCACCGAATGTCTTTTTGATAGCGATCGTTTCAAATAAATCATTGTGATGGGTGCTTGTTCCGTGAGCATTTACATACCAGACATCATCTGTGGAAATTCCGGCTTCTTTCACTGCGAGTTCCATGGCTTTGGCAGCTCCGGAACCGTCTTCTGCCGGGGATGTGATATGGAATGCATCTCCTGTTGCTCCATATCCTACAATTTCTCCGAGAATTTTTGCACCGCGGGCTTTTGCGTGCTCCAGTTCTTCCAGAACTACAACGCCTGCGCCTTCACCCATGACAAAGCCACTTCTTTCTTTATCAAAAGGAATGGAGCATCTCTTCGGGTCTGTAGAAGATGTCAAAGCTGTCAGGGCTGCAAAACCGCCGAAACCGGTAGGTGTGATGGCTGCTTCTGTTCCGCCTGCTACCATAACGTCTGCATCTGAGCACTGGATCGTACGATATGCTTCTCCGATACTGTGTGTTCCTGTTGCGCAGGCTGTTACAACATTGATATTTTTTCCACGGAGTCCGAACTGGATGGAAACATTTCCGGATGCCATGTTTGAGATCAGTAACGGGATCATCAGCGGATTCAGTCTTCCAGGTCCCTTTGTTTCAAGAATTTCGCAGGATTTCTCTACGACCTGCATGCTTCCGATACCACTTCCCACACTACATCCGACACGGAACGGATCTTCTTTGCTCATGTCCAGTCCGGACTGTTCGATAGCTTCTTTGGCTGCTGCCACTGCATACTGGCTGAAAAGTTCCATACGTTTGGCTGATTTGAAATCCATGTAATCTTTCGCATTGAAATTGTTGATTTCTGCCGCCATGTGTGCTCTGTATTTCGTTGTATCAAAACGGGTTACTTCTGCGAAGTTTGTCTTCCCTTCTTTTACGCTGTTCCAGAATTCTTCTACACTTAATCCCACAGGAGTGATCGCTCCCATACCTGTAATTACAACTCTTCTCATTTTTTTCTCCATTATTTTTCTGTTTTTATACGTTCATGCCGCCGTCTACGCTGATCACCTGGCCTGTGATATAGTCTGCTTTGTCGGATGCCAGAAATACTGCTGCATTTGCAATATCCTCCGGTTTTCCGAAGCGTCCCAGAATGATCTGTTTACATGCATTTTCTCTGATTTCTTCAGAAAGCACTTCTGTCATCTCTGTATCCACAAATCCGGGAGCTATGGCATTGACAGTGATTCCGCGGCTTCCCAGTTCTCTTGCCATCGTCTTTGTCAGACCGATGACTCCTGCCTTGGATGCTGCGTAGTTTGCCTGTCCCACATTTCCAAGGATTCCGGAAACGGAGGAGATGTTGATGATCTTTCCGCTTCTCTGTTTCAGCATCTGCCGTGCACTGTGTCGGATGGTGTTAAAGGTACCTTTCAGATTTACATTCAGTACACGGTCAAAATCTTCTTCTCTCATTTTCATGATCAGCCCGTCTTTTGTAATCCCGGCATTGTTGACCAGAATATCCAGATGTCCGTGTTCTTTCACGATTTCTCTGATCATTGTTTCGCAGGCTTCAAAATCGCTGACATTACATTTATATATGGAAGCTTTTCCACCGTTTTCTTCAATCGTCTGCTTTACTTCTTTTGCTCTTTCCTCAGAACCGTTATAATTGACGATCACTTCTGCGCCTTCTTCTGCAAGGGCAATGGCAATGGCACGTCCAATCCCGCGTCCTGCACCTGTGACAAGTGCTACTTTATTTTCCAGCATTTACAGGCACTCCTTTCTTACTGCATCCAGGTCTTCTGTTTTCTCTATGTGGAATGCTTTCACATTTCGGTCAATTTTCTTAAGGAATCCGGTCAGGGTTCTGCCAGGTCCGATTTCGATAAATGTGTCCACCCCGTCACGGATCATCTGCTCCACACACTGCTGCCAGCGGACAGAAGAAGAAACCTGTTTCACAAGCAGTTCTTTTACCTGTTCCGGCTCTGTTACATACTGTGCGGTTACGTTTGTCACATAAGGAATGGTAAACGGCTGAATTTCCACTTCTGCCAGATCTTCTCCCAGTTTTTCCCCGGCTTCTCTGAGAAGTTCACAGTGGAACGGACCGCTGACATTCAAAGGGATCACCCGTCTTGCTCCGGCTGCCTTTAAGGCTTCTGAGGCTTCTGCGACCGCCTTCTCTTCTCCTGTGATAACAATCTGTCCGGGGCAGTTATAATTGGCAACAGATACGATTCCATCTGTCTCTTCACAAATCTTCTCGATCACCTGTGCGTCTGTCCCAAGAACAGCAGACATGGCACCGCCTGTCGGATATGCTTCCTGCATCAGGATTCCTCTTTTTCTTACTATGGCAAAAGCATCTTCCTCTTTCATCACTCCGGATGCAACCAGCGCCGCATATTCTCCAAGACTCAGTCCGGCATTTACCTGAGAATGGATCCCGGACTCCTCGACTGCTCTTAAGATAGCAATCTCCGCTGTCAGCATGGCAATCTGTGTATACTCTGTAATATTTAAATTTTCATTTTCTTCAAAACATAATGCAGCTACATCAAGCCCGGATGCTCTGGATGCTTTTTCAAACACTTCACGGCTGACAGGAAATCTTTCATAAAAGTCGTGTGCCATGCCAGTGTACTGTGCACCCTGTCCAGGGAATACAAATGCAATTTTTGACATATCTGTTTCCTTTCTTCACAGTTTAAGATCAGATTCTTTTCCTGAAATGACCACAGACCCCAATAATGATATCAGGTTCAAAAGGTATTCTGCTCTTAACTTTATATCTTCAAAATATTTTATCTTAAAATATTTTGATATTCAAATTATATTGTCAAAAAATTCTCCCCGGAGTCATTTCTGACCCAGGGAGGATTGAACATGTTTCTTATGATTATAATTAAGCTTCTACGCCTTTGCTCTTCAGATAATCCATAACAGCGCCAACAGTAGTTAACTCTGTAAGTTCTTCTGCCGGGATTTCGATGTTGTATTCATCTTCGAGAGCCATAACCAGCTCAAAAAGATCCAGAGAATCAGCTCCGAGATCATCTTTGAAAGATGTATCTGCATTAATTTCTGCTGCGTCGCAATTTAACTGTTCTGCAATCATTTCGCTCATTTTTTCTAACATAATTCTTTTCTCCTTTTTATGCAGGTTCTGCAACTGTTCTCTGATGATATCCACAAATAGATGCCTGAAATTTCATAATTGTTCAGCTTTCAGAAGGAACCTGTTTCTTTCTTGTTTTTCTTCTAACTGTTTTAGATGTTAACTGTTGATCAGTTAATTACTTTGATGCTCAAAGTATATATGCTTCCTCTCTGTTTGTCAAGAACTATTTTATAACATTTTTCAGTCCCGTTTCCATACATTGCAAAGTGTAACCACCATAAACGGATCAGTTCCGTAACATATTACTCAAACTTAATCCTTCGTGCCACACTCAGGGCAAGCCCCATTTCCGCCATGAGGAATACGATCGACGTACCTCCATAACTGATGAAAGGAAGGGTTACACCTGTGTTGGGCATCAGATTAACCACAACCGCAATGTTAAGAATAACCTGTAATGCTATATGAATAAAGATTCCGCTGACCATCAGGGAGCCAAACATATCCGGTGCATTCTGTGCGATAAAAAACAGCCGGTACAGAAGATAGCCGTACAGAAGCAATACGATAATGCCTCCAAAAATCCCCAGTTCTTCACATACGATTGAAAAAATCATATCGTTCTGGGCCTCCGGCACACTTCCAAGTTTCTGAATACTGTTTCCCAGTCCTCTGCCAAAAAATCCTCCGGAACCGATCGCATATAATGCCTGGATTGTCTGATACCCCCAGGTATCTGCAAAATCTTCCGGATGAAGCCATACCATGATACGGCGGAGTCTGAAACTGATATTACTGTCCACACTGACCGTCGCATTCAGAAATATCACCCCTGCCGCTGCCACTGCCACCGCACCGCCTCCGAGAACAAAGAAAATCTTCGTATCCGGATGTGCCACAAAGATTAGTCCCACTGTGATCCCGAAAATAATAATGGCAGTACTCAGGTTATCCGTAAAATAATATGCTCCAAAAGCAAGCACACCACCCCATCCGGCAAGTACCATACATGCCTTGAGTGTTTTTACCTGCCTGCCCATTTTTACGATCATATAGGGAAGACATACGATCACCGCAACTTTGGCAATCTCAGAAGGCTGAAACTGGATCGGGCCAACCTGAAGCCATCTCTGCGCACCGTTTGCCGAAGTTCCAAGAAGTGTTTTTACCAGGATCATCGCTCCCAGTGCGGCAGCATATAGGATCATGGTAAAATAGTTTAATATATGATAGTCAATCCTGGAAATAAACAATGCCATTCCAAGACAGGCAAGACTGATCAGTGCCTGTTTCTTAAAATAAAACATATCATCTTCATATTTTACCTCTGCCATGTAAGAACTGGTACTGTACAGCATAACCAGACCAAAGCAGATCAGAAGCACGATCACTGCCACCAGACTGTAATCATAATAACTGGCTTTTTCTTTCCGCCTGCCCTGAGTCCTTTTGACCTGCGCAGGGGCGGATCGTTTCCGTGATTTTGTCTTTTCCATGAAATCACCTGATGCTTTCTAAAAATATTTCTCCCATATTATAGCAGAAAGTTTTTTGAGAAGCAATACAGGAGAAAGCAACTCTCCTGCTTTCTCCTGTATGATAATTGTTTCTTACTGTTCGCTGCTGTTCTGATAAAACAGTGTCCGGCTGATCACCATATTCAGTCAGATCTCCGACTGATATCGGATCATTCTCCGTCGGAAATCTCGATCGGATCAGATTCGAAAATGAATTTTACATTTCCATCCATATCAGAGGACCTGTCTGTAAAGGTTGTGTACATTACATCATCAGACTGAATTGCCTCGAAGCGGTCAAGGATATCCTGAAGATCATTGTTTACTGTGTCATCCAGTTTCTTGATACCTTCTTTATAGAACTTCTTCTGTCCTTTATTCAGTTCTTTCGCACCGTCATTGAGGTCTTTGATACCATCTTTTAACTGATCACTTCCATCTGCAAGCTCATCGGTTCCATCCATCAGAGTCTTTGTACCGGATACCAGACTGCTGGTTCCATCTTTTAAGCTCTTAGTTCCATCTTTTAAGCTCTTGGTACCGGATGCAAGGGTCTTGGTTCCATCTGCAAGGGTCTGGCTTCCGGATGCAAGAGTCTTAGTTCCGGATGCAAGGGTCTGGCTTCCGGATGCAAGGGTCTGGCTTCCGGATGCGAGAGTCTGGGTTCCGGACGCAAGGGTCTGGCTTCCATCTGCAAGACTATCACTTCCGGATGCAAGGCTCTGGGTTCCGGATACAAGAGTCTGACTTCCATCTGCTAACTGAGAAGCACCGCTGTTTAAAGCAGAACTGCTGGAAATAAGCTGATCTGCTCCCTTATAAAGTGCTGCGCTGTTGGAAGAAAGTGCTTCCACTCCACTGGTAAGCTGGCCTGTAGCTGAACTGATCTTGGACATACCGGAGGTCAGGCTCTTCTTCGCACTCTTCAGTGTTTTGGCGCCTTCAAGTAACGCATTTGCATTTGCATTATTTTTGCCCTGAAGCTGAGTGATTCCTGCTGTTAAGGTTTTACCGGAACTCTGAAGTGTCTCTGCACCGGAGATCAGCTGCTCTGTGCTTGCTTTCGCAAGGCTTTCGTAACCGCTCTGGAGAGATTTATTTGCTGTTGTCAGCTGTTCGGAACCACTCTGAAGCTGAGCAATTCCCTCCAGCATAGCCGGCATCTTCTCTTCTAACTGAGTAAACAGAGTACTCATACCGTTTACACCCTCTGCAAGCTGGCTTCCAAGTGCGGAAAGCTGCTCACCGCTGCTCTGTAATGCTGAATCATTGGAAGTAAGCTGGCTGGCACCTGCATTCAGCTGAGCTACTGTTGCTTTTACAGTTTCCATACCCTGGCTGAGAGCTGCCAGCTGCTGCTGAAGCTGTTCCAGACTGCTGTTTACTGCTGCTTCCTCAGAATCTGCGGTTGCATAAGCATTGTCTGCGGAAGCTCTTAAACTGTCTGCTGCTGCCTGTAAAGCAGATGTATCCGGTGCAGAAGCGGTAATAGTAGACGTATCAATACTGCAAGCACTGTCTTCTGCTGTCTGAACAGCTCCCAGTGCGCTGTTTACTGCTGCTTCCACAGCCGCTGCTGTCTCATCATCCATGCTGCTGTAATCAATATTATATAATGCAGATTCTGCTGCCTCAAGCTGACTGCTGACAGAAGCAACACCAGCTTCTACAGAAGTCGCATCAATGGAAACATCAGAAGCATCACTGATCCAGGATTCGATGGCATCTGCCTGTGCATTCATGGTATCCGCACTGTTGTTTAACTGTGAAGACATTGCCTGTGCACTTTCACTGGCTGCTTCCGCTTCAGAAGATCCCATGCTTTCCAGTGCACTCTGCAGCTGATTTAAACCTTCCGCAAGCTGTTCTACACCTGCAACATATTCCTGTACTTTGGAAGTATAGGTGGAAACGCCTGCTGTATAATCAGTTACATTCTGGCTGAAGTTTGTGATCGCAGAAGGATTGATCTGGGAAGAAAGTGCAGAGATGTTCTCTGCTGCAGACTGGATTCCCTTTACTGCTGTATCAATTCCCGGAACTATCTGTCCGATTCCCTCTACCAGACTCTTAATGCCGCCTGCATACTGGCTTACACCGCTCGCAAGCTGATCTGCGCCTGCTATATACTGTTTCATTCCGTCTGTAAGAGTGGTCGTTCCGTTTACATAGTCCTGAACGCCGCCTGCCAGCTGATTTCCACCTGTAACATACGCATTCACACCATCACTTAAAGACTTCATTCCTTCCTGATACTCTGCCATTTTGCTGTTAAGAGTATCCACGCCTTTTGTGTACTGTTTGATTCCTGCGGAAAGAGTATCTGCTCCTGAAGTATAGGAAGATACTCCACTGCTCAGTGTCTGCGCCCCACTGCTTAAGCTCTGCGCTCCGTCATTGACCTGCTGCACACCGTCGTTTAAGCTCTGTGCTCCGCTGTTTAAACTCTGTGCTCCGCTGTTTAAGCTCTGTGCGCCACTGTTTAAGCTCTGCGCTCCGTCATTTAAACTCTGTGCTCCGTCATTGACCTGCTGCACACCGTCGTTTAAGCTCTGTGCTCCGTCATTGACCTGCTGTGCTCCGTCATTGACCTGCTGTGCTCCGTCATCCAGCTCTTTGGCTCCGTCGTCCAGATCTTTGGCTCCGTCATTCAATTCGCTGACACCGGATTTCAGGCTGCTGATTCCATCATAAAATTCTTTGTATTTGTCATTCAGTGTCTTGGTTCCATCGTAAAGTTCTTTTGTTCCGTCTACCAGTTCCACTGCTGCATCTGTCAGTTCTTTCATGGAATCCTTTAAGTCATCCAGTCCGTTTACATCATCCAGATCAATGCTGTTGAAAATATCCGTCATTGCAGCGGTAAAGGTAGAACTCATTTCGCAGTCTGTAACATCTGCCTCCATGGTAAATCCTTCCGGAATATCCACATCATCCACAATGTCGGATGAGAGATCCAGATTGTCTTTCAAACCCGGCATTCCCAGACCGATGACAACATTTCTGCTTCCGTCAGAGATTACTTTTCCATTGTCTACGGTCACATTTGCAAAATTATCAGTGGACAGGATCATTCCTGTTACCATTACAAACGGAGAATAAAGTTCTGTGCTTTTTCCGTTGATCTTTGTGCTTGCCTTTGCAGTATTTGTATAGGAAACTTCCATTTTCAGATGACCTGTTTTTCCTGCCAGATCATCAGCGGAAACTTCTGTTCCGTCCAGATAGTATTTGATATTTACAGATACCGGAAGTTCTTTGTCAGATTTACCCTGGTAATAAATGTCCTTACCGTCTGTGCTCCATGTAAGATTATCGCCATCCTGAGTAAAGGTTTCGTCACCTTTTACATTCTTGATGTCTGTCAGGTCTGAGGAATCTTTAATATCAGAAGAACTGTCTCCTGCATTTTTCAGCCAGTCAGACACTGTAACGTCTGTTACTTCTCCGTCAGCGGTTGTATTTACATAAACGGTTTCTTCCTTCTGAACGCTGCTGTCACCTGTCTGTGCTGCTGCCATTACGGTACCTGCACTGAGAACTACAGCCATACCTGCTGCAAGTGTTGCCGCAGCCGCTTTCTTTCTGTTTCTGTTCATAATAGATTACTCCTTTTATATTCTTTCCAATTTTTCTGTTATCTTTATCCTACAATTTCCATTGAAGTTTTTCAATTTTTATTTCTGAGGTTTTTTCTCATCTACACCTTTCTTTTTCGCAAATCCTATAGAAGTACGGCAGATCAGCGGATCAAAGATCATAAACATTGCAGGCAGTACTAGAAGAACGACCAGTGTACTGATCACGGCACCTCGTGAAAGCAGGTTTGTGATACTTCCGATCATATCAACCTGTGTGTAAAGGCCTACACCAAAGGTTGCGGCAAAGAAACTGCATCCACTGATGATGATTGATTTCATGGATGTCTTATGTGCAATGGAAACAGCCTCTTTCTTGCTCTTTCCAAGTCCACGCTCTTTCTGATATCTGCTGGTCATCAGGATTGCATAGTCAACGGTTGCACCAAGCTGGATACATCCGATAACGATACTTGCCACGAATACGACCTCTTTGCCCTGATAGAAAGGAACAGACATATTAACAAAAATCGCAAACTCAATAACCGCAACCAAGATAAACGGCAGGGAAATTGATTTAAATACAACCATAATGATGATAAAGATCGCCAGAATGGAAATGGTATTAACTGTCTTTAAGTCCACATCTGTGACATCCTGAAGGTCCTTGGTCAGAGGTGCTTCACCAATAACCATGGATTCCGGACTGTATCCTTTTACAATCTTCTGGATCTCATCGATCTGGTTATTTACCTCATCTGTCGCAGTTTTATATTCAGAGCAGATAAATTCCATCTCATATTCATCGCTCTCCAGCATCTTCTTTAAGTCACTCGGGATCATGGTATCCGGGAATGCGGCACCTACAAAAGAATCCATACCCAGTGCCCATTTTACTCCGTCTACATCTTTGATCTGGTTGAGCATTTCTGTTTTCTCTTTGGAAGTCATGCCTTTTTTCAGAAGAGCCATATGTACGTTATTCATATTGAATGTTTCCTGAAGTTTTGCATTTGCCACGTTACTGTCCAGTGTCTCCGGAAGAGATTTATCAATATTATAGTAGTTCTTTAAATGGTTGTTTCCATAGATTGCCGGGAACAGCATTACCAGGAAAATAATCAGCCATATTTTATAATGTTTCGTAATAAATTCGGATGCCTTATCCAGACTCGGGATCAGTTTTCTGTGAGTCGTCTTCTCGATCGCACCGTCAAAAGTAAGAACCAGTGCAGGAAGAAGAGTAACACAGCAGAGCACACCGATTACAACACCCTTTGCCATAACAATACCCATATCACGGCCAAGTGCGAATGTCATAAAGCACAGTGCAATAAATCCGGCAACAGTTGTGATAGAACTTCCGATTACGGATTTAAATGTGGCATTGATCGCATGGGCCATGGCACGTTCTTTGTCACCTTCGAAACGTTTCTTGTTTTCCTCATAACTGTTCAGAAGGAAAATAGAATAGTCCATGGTAACACCAAGCTGAAGAACGGCTGTCAGTGCCTGTGTGATGTAGGAAATCTGACCGAGAAAAACATTACTTCCCAGGTTATATAAAACTGCCACACCGATACACAGAAGGAAGAGCACCGGAACTACCAGAGAGTCCATTGCAAGAAGCAGGACTACCAAAGACAGGCAGGATGCGATCACAACATAAATCGGCATCTCTTTCAGTGCGATTTGTTTAATATCTGTAACAATACCGGTCATTCCACTGACGAAGCATTCCTTGGTAGCGATCTTACGGATCTCTGTTACTGCATCCATGGAAGTCTCTGAAGATGTCGTATTATCAAACAGAGCGATCATCATGGTTGCATTGCCGTTAAAAAATGCCTCTCTTAACTCTTTCGGAAGCATTTCCACCGGAACGGAAAGATCCATCACGCTGTCATACCATAAAACTTTTTTTACATGATCAACTGCTTCTACTTTCTCCTTCAGAGCAGCTACATCCTTCAAATCCATATCCTCCACGACGATCATGGAGAATGCTCCCATTCCGAACTGATCAACCATGATATCCTGTCCTTCAACAGTTTCCAGGGTATCCGGCAGATAGCTCAGTACATCATAATTGATTCTGGTTGCGACCATACCGAGATACGCAGGAATCAGTAAAACGATTCCGATAAGAATGATCAGTATTTTGTGTTTCGCAATCCACTTGCCTACCTTAATCATTTTTTTCTCCTTTTCCTTTTTTTAATAAGATATCAGAGGCAAAACAACATCTGTCCTGACATCTTTTGATAACTATAAATAATTCTATGACCAACAGTCATTTTCAAATTACATGAATGTTATATACCAAAACTGACTAATAGTCAATAATCATTCTTTATAATTTGTCTAAATTTTTTATTCTTAATAAAATGTGCGGATGTTCTTTTTTCTTTTCAGCGAATACCTGATTTCTGTCTGTCACCGGATGCGGAGTGCACATACCATTTATTTCCCTGAATAATAATATTGACTTTTAGTCATTTTTGTTTAAAATAAAATTATGAATGTAAATCAGGGAGGATTTGCAATGGGGAAACTGGAATTAAATAAAAAAAAGAAAAAAGATGCCCTGTTTAATACTGCCTTTGAACTTTTTACCACAAAAGGGCTGACTAAAACTACAATCTCTGATATCGTGGAACAGGCCGGCGTTGCCAAAGGTACTTTCTATCTTTATTTTAAGGATAAATATGATATTCGCAACAAACTGGTATCTCATAAGACCGGAGAGCTTTTCTTTCATGCGCACGAAGCACTGGAACAGGCAGGGATCACCGATTTTGAGCAACAGGTACATTTTATCGTAGATTTCGTCATCACAGAGCTGGATCAGGACCGTACACTCCTGCTCTTTATTTCCAAGAATCTGGCGTGGGGTGTATTTAAAGGCGCCTTTGAGGAAAAAATGCCGGACGATGATTATAACTTTTACCGGTCCTATCTGGATATGCTCGCCCAGAACGGTCTGCATTACAGAAATCCGGAACTTCTTCTTTTTACGATCATTGAACTGGTAGGTGCCACCTGTTACAGTTGTATTCTGTACCAGCAGCCGGTTCCGATGACAGAATACCGGCCCTGTCTTCACCAGACGATTTCTGCAATCATGAGTTCCTTTATACAGGACTCGAATGCCTGTCCCGCACTGACAGAAAAATCTTCCCCACCACCTGTTCCGGAAGTATTGCCTGCCCGTCAGGCATAAAAAAAGAAACAACCCGACATCAACCACTGCGATTATTTTCGCAGAGCCGGGCTGTTTCTTTTTTGTATTTCTGTCTTTTTATAGCTCAAAAGTTTCCAGATCATCCGGGATCAGAAGATTTCCTTTATAATACTGTTTCCCTTCCTCTGTGTAGAGTTTCTTTCTTTCAGAGATATTTTTATCTTCCGTATGATAAAGAAGCAGATTTTTTACCTGTAACTCTTCTGCAAGCTGACAGGCATCCTTCACTGTGGAATGATGTTTTTCATAAGGTTTGAATTTATCTGCCTGTGAAAACAGACAGAAGGCTTCGTGAAGCATCCATGTGCTGTTCTCTGCGTAACTGCGTTCGCATTCATTAT
>UMKZ01044167.1_pt1 | contig 11758 bp, 10 predicted proteins | sample 1966441 | NCBI WGS metagenome assembly UMKZ01 (sample SAMEA4836189, study PRJEB28245) | human gut metagenome | biome: gut microbiome; material: fecal sample | place: Denmark | collected 2008
CCTGCACGCCGCCTGCGCCAGATGTTTCGCAAGCACTGCCGTCGTCACAGCACCGACGCCGCCCGGCACCGGTGTCGCCGCGGATGCCTTTTCTTCCAGACCATCCCAGAGGACGTCTCCGCAGAGTTTTCCGTTCTCATCCACATTGATCCCGACATCGATGAGGACAGCTCCCTCTTTTAAGAATGACGCATCCAGCATCTTCGCCTTTCCTGCTGCCGCAACGAGGATATCCGCCTCCTGGCAGACAGCCTTCAGATTCTCGGTCTTCGTATGGCAGATCGTCACCGTCGCATTTTCCTTTAACATCAGCATGGACAGCGGACGTCCGACTACCATGCTGCGTCCCACGATCACCGCGCGTTTTCCGGTGATCGGAAGGTCGAATGCCTTCAGGACCTCAATAACCGCCTCCGCCGTACACGGAGCAAATCCATCTTTCTCACCGGCAAACACCTTTGCCGTATTGACCGCGCAGATCCCGTCGAGATCCTTTTCCGGACGGATCATCGCCTCGACGCGCTTTTCATTGATGTGCTTCGGAAGCGGACGGAATAACAGGATCCCGTCGATCGTCTCATCATCATTGATCTTCTGGAATTCCGCAAAGAACTCTTCCTCGCTGATATCCGCCGGATATGCAAAAGACTTCGATTCCATTCCATATGCCGCAATGCGTTTCATGACATTTCTCTCGTAGGAGAGGTCATCCGGGCGCTCCCCGATCCGGACGATGGCCGCTGTCGGCACATATCCGTTTAATTCCTGGTTCATGGAAAGAACCTGTTCCTTGATCTTTGCAGAAACCTCTGCTCCCTTTAATGTAATCATCCTCTTACCGCCTTTAACACAATCTCGTAGATCCGGTCTGCCTGTTCCGTTCCCTTCTTTATAAGAAGTTCCGCCTGCTGGTTCACTGCTTCGGCATACTCCCGGTCCTTCATCATCTTCGTATTGATATACACGCTCATGACCGCGCCGAGAAGCGCCGAACGGATTCCCTGGATCCCGACTCCGGCGTCGCTGACCGCAAGCCGGCTGCCGTTCAATGCCAGGAACTCGATATCATCCATCACGCTGACCGCCCGCTCCATGACTTCCATCGGAACCTGCGCAGCAGCTTTCAGGCACTCTTCCATCCGCTCTTCCTTTGCTTTTTTCTCCTCGTCCGTCTCCGCCTTCATGCGGTAAACCTCCGAAAGCGGCTCAAACGCCTGCTCGTCCGCCTTCTCGAGACGGATGAAATCCATTCTCGCTTCCTGTAATCGTACAAGGATCTTCTGGATCTCTTCCTCATATATTGCAAATTTCTTTTTCCCTGTCGTCAGGTTTCCCACCATCTCGCCGAGGGCTGTTCCGACAGCGCCGTAAACCGCCGCTGCGCTTCCGCCTCCCGGAGTCGGTGCCTTGGATGCCAGAACTTCCAGGTATTCATTCCACTGTCCCATGACATATTTCCTTCCAGATTTTCTCTCCGCAGTTTTGCTTTGCGTTCTAAACCGGCAAACGCTGCGGCCGTTGCTGTATTGTGCGGAATCGTTTACGGAATCTTCTGTTCAGAAAATTCCTGCACGCACCCAACAGCGTTCTTCGGATTATTATCCATGATTTTGCGATTCTTGTCAATCCTGGAACGCTTTTTCCTATCGTTTCTATAGGATGATTCAGGCACTTTTATGCATAAATCTGTCTCCGAATCGTCATTGTGACCGGTCTCTGCCTGCTGAATCTGATATCAGCCATCTGCAATATTCTTCCATATACAGTCGCCTTTTCCTGACATTTTATATTTCATATCGTCAAACCTCGTCATCCTGCTTCTCTGTCGCCTGCATTTATACACCTGATATGCATAATATGCAAAATTTCTTTATAAAAATACATTTTATGCTTGACATACCGTATATTCAGTTGTATATTTATGAAGCACAACGAAAATAAAACGTCTGAAATAAATCGGAGGACTTGATTATGAAAGAGAAAGTTGTTTTAGCATATTCCGGCGGTCTTGATACCACCGTACTGATCCCGTGGTTAAAGGAAACTTACAACTACGACGTTATCTGCGTCTGCATCGACGTTGGACAGGGAAACGAGCTTGACGGTCTGGAAGAAAGAGCAAAATACTGCGGCGCTTCCAAATTATATATCGAACACGTTGTTGATGAATTCTGCGACAATTATATCGCTCCGTGCGTAAAGGCAAATGCGACATACGAGAACAAATACCTTCTCGGTACTGCAATGGCCCGCCCGCTGATCGCAAAGATCCTCGTTGATATTGCAAAAAAAGAAGGCGCTGTTGCGATCTGCCACGGTGCTACCGGTAAAGGAAACGACCAGGTTCGTTTCGAGCTCGGTATCAAAGCCCTTGCTCCGGATATGAAGATCATCGCTCCGTGGAGAATCTGGGATATCAAATCCCGTGAAGATGAGCTGGAATACTGTGCAAAACACAACATCGAGCTTCCGTTCAAGAAAAATGACAGCTACAGCCGTGACCGCAATATCTGGCACATCAGCCATGAAGGTCTTGAGCTCGAGGATCCGTCCCTGGCTCCGAACTACGACCACATGCTCGTACTCGGCGTAACACCAGAAAAAGCTCCTGATAAAGATACAGAGATCTCCATCACATTTGAAAAAGGTGTTCCGGTCGCATTAAACGGCGAGAAGATGAAATTCTCCGAGATCCTCACAAAGTTAAACGAGCTCGGCGGCAAGAACGGTATCGGTATCACAGATATCGTTGAGAACCGTATGGTCGGCATGAAGTCCCGTGGTGTCTATGAGACTCCTGGCGGAACCATCCTTCTCGAAGCTCACAAGCAGTTAGAGGAGCTGATCCTGGACAAGGAGACCTTAAAATTCAAGAAGAACATCGACAACGAATTCGCTGATGCTGTTTACTCTGCAAAATGGTTCAGCCCGTTACGCGAGGCATTACAGGCATTCGTTGAGTCCACACAGGAATATGTAACCGGTGAGTGCAAGATGAAACTCTACAAGGGCAACATCATCAAACAGGGTACAACCTCCCCGTACTCCTTATACAACGAGAGTATCGCGTCCTTCACAACCGGCGATCTCTACGACCACCACGACGCTTCCGGCTTCATCAACCTCTATGGCCTTTCCACAAAGGTTCGCGCGATGAAGAAGGCAGAGATCGAGAAAAATCAGAACCAGAACTAATCCAGTTCTCTCATAAGAACTTAGGCAGACAGCCCCGGCAGGGATTTCCCGCCGGGGCTGTTAATATCTGTTTACCAGAAGTTTCTACAAAAAGACCGGGAACATTTTTCCTGCTCCCGGTCTTCTTTCTATGGATGCGCGATACATGCCGCTCCTATCTGTGCGTTCTGTCAATTACTTCGCATCTTTTTTATAATTCTTCCTGGCTTACTCCCTCCAGTACAATATGGCCTCCAGGTAAAAGCGCACCGCCACAGCCATCTACTCGTTTCGTACCTGCCGCATAGAATTCACCGTCAATGCACATTACGCTGTTTAGCATCGTACTCATCGCCTGATCCACCGGAACAGGAACAATCTTATGCCCCATCTCTTCCAGTATTTTTCTTGTATCTCCGGAAATTCCATACTCCACTTCAAGTCCCTGGGCCCTCGTAAGGCAATTGATATATGGAGCATTCACCAGCTGCTCCGGAGTCATGTCGAAATCAATTGCATTCACGATTCCCTGAAGAGTTCCCGTAATAATTCTCGGTCCACCTGCTGCCCCGATTGCAAGGAATGGTTTTCCATCTTTAAATACCATACTCGGAGACATACTGGAAAGCGGCGTTTTTCCACCCTGAATCGCATTGGCGCTTCCATATGCAAGTCCCTGACTTGTCATTGCTCCTACTGCCGCCGAGAAATCGGACATTGCGTTATTCAGTACAAATCCAAGGCCATCGACAACAATTCCACATCCAAACCAGTCTCGAATCGTCTGTGTCTGCGAAAAAGCATTTCCGTCTTTATCCATTACCACGAAATGGGATGTATTTCCAGGATACTGTTTTGCTTCGATTCCATCGGCCGATGCAAACTCTCCCGCCTTTTCTCCCGCCAATGTAAAACGCTCATGAGCAAATTTCTTGCTTGTCAAACGTTCTACATCGACATTCACAAAATCCGGATCACCAAGTGCTACACTTCTGTCAGCAAATCCCAGTTTCATAGACTCTGTCAATGCATGGATACTGGCTGCTGTATTATGTCCCATGGAACGAACATCATAGTTTTCCAAAATGTTCAGCATTTCAACCAGTGCACAGCCTCCGCTCGGCGGTGCAAATGCGGCAACCTCATATCCCCGATATGTTGTTTTCACTGGTTCGCGGAATTTTGGTTCATAACTCTCCATGTCAGAAACATCAAAACAACCACCACGATCATTAATCAGATCTACAATCTGTTTTGCAACTTTTCCTTTATAGAAATAATCAACTCCCTGTTCCGCAATATTCTCCAGAAGATCAGCAATCTCCTGGTTCTTCTGGATCTCACCGAATCGATAGAAACTCCCATCTTCCTTCAGATACAGTTTTCGAAATGCTTCTGAAAGGCGCATTTTACGCTCAACCGAATTGTCATACATCGTCAGAGCACCTGTATAGCTTGTTCCAAATCCATTACGAGCACAACGAATTGCCGGAGCTGCCACATCTTTTAAAGTCATAGTTCCATATTTCTTCAATACGATATCCATGGTCTTTAAAAGTCCGGGAAGCGCCACTGACTGACCACCAAGATCTTTCCACTCATCCTGCACTTCACCATCTTTTATAAAGAGATCAGCTGTTGCCTTTGCCGGTGCGATCCCTCTTCCGTCAATTCCTTCTGTTTTCCCAGTTTTCGCATCGTACAGTAAGGAAAAGCATCCGCCGCCAATACCAGAATGATGGGGTTCTACCACAGATAACGTCAGTGACACCGCTACTGCCGCATCAAACGCGTTTCCGCCTTTATTTAAAATTTCAAGTCCTGCTCTCGTTGCATATATATTATTACAGCTGACCGCTCCCATGTTTCCATGCGCTACCGGTTTCCCCCAGTAGGATGGCCACATATAAATCTGTTTTTTCATATTCTGTGCCATATTCTCACACTTTCTAAATTAATTTTTTTCCTTATAAGTCATGAGCGAAACAATAATTCCTACACCGTAAGTAACAACTACAACCGGATATACTGCTTCAACAATATCAGTAAGTCCCAGAAGCATCCATGCCACACCTGTGATCATTCCTGTCAGCATGCTCCAGAATGCACCTTGTTTTGTTGTCTTTTTCCAAAGTAATCCTGCCAGGATCGAGAAGCTCACCGGTGCTGCCGCAACGTGCTGTAATGTCAGGAACAGGTTTGTTAAGGACTTGCTTGGAATCAGAAATGCCGGGATCAATGTCAGATATGCGAATACAAACGTAATCGTTTTTGAAAGCTTCAGAACTTTCGCATCATCGACGTCCGGATTGATTTCTGTTTTATATACGTTTGTAATAATGGTTCCCGTTGCCAACATCATAGTTGCCATTGTCGCTGCAATGATCATAGTTGCAAATGCAAAAATAATACCTGCAAATACTGGACTGCTGAAGGTTTTGATAGCATATGCGAATGCAGTGGATCCATCACCGAGATCGGCACCACTTGCCTTGGAAAGCATACCACAGATTGCAGTAAAGAAACAAATCGGAGCGGCAATTACATAACCGAGGATAGAGCCAACTCTTGCTGCCTCCGGGCTCTTTGCAGAAAGAAGCGGCTGAAGAACAGCCTGCATAACCGCCGTACTGATGCAGCCACCTACGATCCATGCAACAATACGCTGTGTCGGCATATTTCCCATGGAATCATACTTCTCAGGAAGCTCGCCTAAAAGACCACTGAATCCTCCAAATTTCGGAAGTGTTGTAAATACAAAACAGATCAAGAGAACATAGATACCAATACATACAACACGACCGACAGCAGATGCACCTTTCATACCGGAAAAGCTTGTATAAATAACTGCAATCGTGACACCAATAAACATTGCCACCATAAGATTCAATCCAGGAAGCACGATCTGAATGATACTGGATACAGTCTTCAGCTGGATCGGAATATACAAAAATCCGTACACGATCCACGCATATGAATAAAGTCTTGTCGTTCTTACATCATATTTTGTCTGAAGATAGACCGGAACCGATTCTCCTGGCATCCTTTCGCGAATGATCTTTGCAAATACCGCAAGCGCGATGAAATAAAAAGAACCTGCAATCGAATACCATGCACCTGATATTCCCAGATTATATCCATTCTGGGCTGCTCCTACAACTGCCATGCCTCCGATCTGCCATGCTGCAAATACACACCCCAGTGATAATGCGCCCATTGTTTTATCCCCGCCGGACCACTGGTTTGCAGACTTAATTTTGGTTCCTGCATAAATACCTATGCCGATGATAAGACAGAATGTAATGATCCATACCGCTACTAACATACATATCCCTCCTGCTAAAATTGCTGATCTTCCGCTTTTCAAACTCTTATCTGGTGCTCCCTGATTTTCTGCCGAAGATCTGTTGACTGCCACGCAGACATTTTGCTTTCTTTATGTTACACCGTACTGATATGATCGTGTTAAACTGTTCTGCCTCCTTATCAGAAATATATTACACATTACATATCTCTTGCTCTCATCATACAAACTTTATAGGTAATTGTCAAGAGTTCACGGCAAAGCGGTTGATTTTCAGCCAAATTCCTTATATACTAAAAGAAATATACGATATTTTTGAAAAAAATTACTGTCTCGATTAAAATACAGAACTTTTTGTAATGCTTTTCCAAAACATTTTGTTTCATTTCATGGTTTCCTGTTTCGACTAACATCACCATCGACAATGAACTGATTTATATTACATTTTCGTTCCTATACCAAATTCAAATGGAGGTTTTTATGGATGACAATCAGCAGAGTCTTCTTGGGACTCGAAAAATACATACTGAGACATATAAAAATCAGGCATATGATCTGATCAAAAATGCAATTCTCTACAACCGTTTCCGCGTTGATGCGATCTATTCTCAGGAGGCGATCTGCACCGAACTCGGTATCAGCAGAACACCTGTCCGTGAGGCTCTTCTTGAACTTCAAAAGGAAGGTTATGTCAGTTTCGCACGCGGAAAGGGAGTAAAAGTTGTCCCCGTAACAGAACAGGATGCCGGAGATATTCTGGAGGCACGAATTTTTCTGGAATCTCACAACGCAAAACTTGCTGCCGAGCGAGGTACCGACAAGGAAAAGCAGGCAATCATGGATTGCCTGTCCGAATTAAAGCAGAATCTCTCCTCGCTTGACAGTCGTCTTCTTTATCGGATTGATCATCAGTTTCATCGTCTTGTTGCGGATGCTTCCCATAATGGATGGTTTTCCCGACAGACCAGTCTGATCCTGGATCATTATCTGCGTTTTGAAGTCAAATCTGTCTACAACAATTCCATTGATGGAAAGCTCGTATATAAAGAACATTTGGCTATCGGTGAAGCAATCTTCAAAAATCAGCCTGAAAAAGCAGCTCTGGCAATGCAGCACCATCTCTCCAATTCCTATACTCGCACACTGGGTAGAATCTGGAAAACCACGCCGGAGCGGTAACTGTTATTCACCGACCATATTATGCGAATTTCAAAAAGTCACGGTATTTCCGCTCCCCTTGGTGGAGTGCAGATACCGTGACCATTACACAATCTCCCTAACGACTGCAATTTTCAAAATCCAAATACAAATCCTTTCAAATCTTTCTATCTGATATCTTTGCCATAGTTATGTAAATTTTCCTTGCGGTGCCTCTGTTTCGAATGTGTTTTCTTCGAATAAAGCTCTATCGGCTCACACAAACCTCTCTAATTTTTCATATCCAACATTCATCTTACTCAAAGTATCTTTGACGAAACATTTTTCTTAAACCTCTTACGTTTTTCTTTCTTGCTTGAAGAAAACCTTTCAGATTTGTCCTTTAAATTTCATGTTTTATTGACACTTTAGACACAACTTTATGGTTCAATAGTAGACGTAAGAAAGAGATCTGAAACATCTGTTTCCAAATTCTCTTTCCTTGCAACTACAATTTCAAGTACAGGAAGGAAGCTTAGATTATGAAAAAGAACTTATTATTGACTGCTGCTTTAGCAGGCGTTCTCGCATTAGCAACCGCATGCTCTTCCCAGGGCACAACCACCGCAACCACAGCTGCACAGACAACTGCCGCTGCAAAGGAGACAGCTGAAGTAAAAGAAACGACCGTTGCAAAGGAAACGGCTGGCACAAAGGAAACGGCTGAAGTAAAAGAAACGGCTGACGCAAAAGAAACAACCGAAAAGGCCGATGAAGAAAAAGAATCCACGATGACCGGAACGATCAGCGATATCAAGGACTTTATGTTCACGATCACCTCCGACGGAAATGACTATGCATTTACCTTCGATAACGACAAAAAGCCGGAAGGACTCGCAGAAGTCAAAGATGGCGATAAGGTCACCGTAACCTACACAGGCACCGTCAGCGCCGTTGATGCTTTCTCCGGAACTGTTGTATCTGTAAAGGCTGAAAAATAATCGTTCCTGATCAACGGAAGAGAATATGCCTCTTCACTAAACGAGGAAGTTCCATCAGAATCTTCCGTTAATCAAATACTCCTCACCTGAAAATGCAGTGCACTCTCAAGGTGAGGGGTATTTTTTTATTTCTTCCTAAGTCTCACACCAAAATACCACAGCGGAAGCAGATACAAAAAGACTGCTGCCACGATCGATGTAAGCGGTGCCGACACGGATGCCAAAGGAACTGCACCGGCAATCGACCATGGAACTAACGGTGCGACTACGATCACAGAATTTTCCATATCGATCGCAAATTTCTGAGCGTCCGGCTCCAGTTCCTTGCAGATCTGATATACCAGCATCGTCGCCAGTGTCTGATTGCAGGCCACCATACCGGCTGCTGCCGCAGTTCCAAGAATCGTCCCAAAAACAGAAAATCTTCTGCTAAGTGTCCCCATCTTTGATTTTAATCCGTTTAAAAGACCTGTCTCCTCAAAAATTCCTGAATAAGAGGAAGAGATCGTGATGATCAGCGCCACCCGGACCATGGACATGATCCCGCCGCCATCGATCATGGATGAAAGCGACGGATCCGGAGCATGATAACCGTTAATGAGAAGCGCGAACAGACCGGACGGATCCGTATGCTGCCAGAACAGGCATACCCCGATCGCAGTGACAATGCTCGCGAACATTGCCTTGCGGACCTGAACCCGAAACAGAGACAAGACCATGATGACGATCGCCGGGAGGATCGGAACCAGGCCCAGACGGAATACACCGGCAAAGCTGTCTGCAAGAGCCATGCTGCCGCTACCCACTGCCGGAAACAAAATCCCGCAGATCCCGTAAAATCCGCAGGTCAAAAGCGTCGGAATAAACGCAGTCTTCACCATCAGACGGATATTGTCAAAAATATTTGTATGCGTCAGCTCCGCCACCAGAAGAGCACTCGTCGAAACCGGAGAACAACGATCCCCAAAAAAGACTCCGGAAAGGATCGCTCCGCCTGCGAGGATTTCATTGCATCCCATCGCCTTCGCCATCGTCATGCAGATCACGCCCATCGTTGCCGCTGTTCCGAATGCCGTTCCCGTGAGGAACGAGATAAGGCAGTTTAACAGAAATGCCATTAAGATCATGACCGCCGGGTTCATAAGCCCCGCGCAGTACGACACGATCGCCGGGATCGTTCCCGCCGCCCGCCAGAGCGCCGTCAGCATCCCGATGAGTAAAAACGTAATTAAAATATTTTTCGCCGTCTTGATTCCCTTCCAGGACATCCCGAAAATATCTCTGACCGTATAACCGCGGCTCAAAGTGTACGCGAAAAAGATCAGATATCCAAGTGCCAACGCTGCCAGGATCGGGATTCCCGCAAGGATGCACCCGATCAGCGTCACCGCGAACATGACCAGAACGGCCGTCTCACTGGTGTGTACCTTCATAATGTTTACCTCTTCCCTATTTTCTTTCGTGAACCATTCCCTCAGCCAGCCGTTCCCTGTTCAGATATCCTGATCCACCTTTATGATTCTAGTATACTCCTGGATTTTCCACTTGTCTAACTGTATTTTTCGATATATAATACAGCTAAAAAACTGTATATAAGTTACAGCTTTCATTCTTTTACACGATTTTCCCAGCTCATTCTAGCTGTCCTGTATCCTTTATGGTCAGCACAGCTGATCCGAGACTCTGCACGACACTTACAATTAAACTTTCTTTGTAACTGTTCAGTACCTTCACAGTTACATGCAAAAATCCATTCCAAATCGGCTACGCCGATGGATTTTTGCCTTTTAGCCTAGGTTTTCTTACGGTCAGCGCAGCAAGTGCGCAGACCTACTGAACAGCTACCTTTCTTTTTTATATTCAGGAGGTTTTATATGAACTTTCTTTCCATGGACTACTTTCTCATGACCGCTGAGAAGCGCAGCTTCACAAAAGCCGCCGATGCTCTCCATATCACCCAGCAGACCCTGAGCACCCATATTGCAAATCTGGAACAGGAGCTGGACTGCAAGCTCTTCGTCCGCCATGTTCCCCTGGAACTCACCTACGCCGGAGAGATCTTTTGCCAGTACGCCGCAGACTTCCAGAAAAAATACCGGGCAATGCAGCACGAATTTGCCGACCTGACTAAAAATGAGCAGGGCATCCTGCGGATCGGCATCTCCTTTACCCGCTGCCACGCCATCATGCCCGCGATCATCACGGAATACCAACGCCGCTACCCGCATATGGAGATCCAGGTCATCGAAAATGCGAACACTGGACTACAAAAAGACCTGATGGAACATAAGATCGATCTCGCCATCGCGAAGTTCCCGGATTTTCTGCCAGGGATCGCTCTGAGCGATTTCTATGAGGAGGAGGTCGTCCTTCTGCTTGCTGATTCTCTGTTTCATAAGATCATTTCCGATGCCGCCCCAGCAGATGCCCTATTTTTACATCTTCCAAAGACTATCTGCTGCTCCGACACTGATTTCACTCATGGCACCGCTGGCACTGTCTCCTTTTCTGTCCAGGATCTCCCTGCACTGACAGATTCACAGCCGGAACCGTTAATGTTAAGAAGCCCGGAAGACTTCTCAATCTTCGAGCACTGCCCATTCCTTCTAAACTACGCCACAGACATCGCCGGTCAGCTCGGAAGGCACTTCATCACCATGGGCAATTTCAAACCGATCGTAAAGACCCAGTCCGACAATATGGGAATGCTTCTGGAGCTCTGCGCCGCCGGAAAAGGCGCCTGCATCTCCCCACTGAACCTTGCCATGAGCTCCCTCTCCCCTGAGCAGCGCAAAAAAATGCGGATCATCCATCTCGGACGATCCGCAAAATATAAGATCCGCTTCGGTTCTCTGGAACAGCCTTACCAGTGGAAGGCGATCCGGAACTTTATGGATGCCGCGAACGCTGCACTCACAAGAACCGGCACAACCACCTAGCTTTCCGTTCTCTATCGCATGCGGTGTGCCGTTTTTCAAATGAATAAAAATTTCTATCGCTTCTCCCAACTGAACACGATCAACCTGCCCGGGGCCTCTCACCCTGCCAGATAACACCAGACTGGCAGGGTCAGCATGGACATTAGCGTCGTCATAACCACGCATCTCGTTGCAAACAAGGTTCCCTGAAGACTGAATAGATC
>UMKZ01028277.1_pt1 | contig 11501 bp, 9 predicted proteins | sample 1966441 | NCBI WGS metagenome assembly UMKZ01 (sample SAMEA4836189, study PRJEB28245) | human gut metagenome | biome: gut microbiome; material: fecal sample | place: Denmark | collected 2008
CCCGCCTTATCGACCTCACCACGAACCGCTCCTTCCCCATCACGAAGGCACAGATCGTAATGGGGCGCGCCCTTTCCAGTGACATCGCCATTGAAGATTTGAACGTAAGCCGTACCCACGCTGAAATTCGTCGTGAAAACGCAAACGCCTGGAGCGTTGCCGACCTTGGCTCCACCAACGGCACGCTGGTGAACGGCCGCCATATCGCTTCCACCATGTTGCAGGAAGGCGACCGCATAACCGTTGGCACCACCACGTTCTTATTCACCTTCCGATAGGGAGATTTTCCTTGAACGGGCTGCGTCACTTGCTGGCACAGCCCGTTTGCGCTTTATGCGCACCTTTTAAACCCGTTTCAAACGATAGGCTATTCCGTGATCGACGTAATCCTCCTCATAGGCAGACTGCTTTTTGTGGCACTGCTCTACCTGTTCCTTTTCGCCATCATGAAAACTGGCATTGGCCTGGTGCGCGGACAGCGCAAAGGCGAAAAGACCTGGACCGTTGCCATCGAAAAAGGTCCTAAGGAACTGCGCGGCGTGAACATCGCCGTCAACGGCCCGGTCATCGTAGGCCGCAGCCCAGGATCCGATATCGTCATCGGTGCCGAATACGTATCTTCGCGCCATGCGCGCTTTGTGCTCATGGGCCAGAACCTCTTTGTGGAGGATCTTGGCTCAACCAACGGCACGGCCGTCAATGGCCGCTTTATCTCTGAACCCACCGCGCTGAAGAACGGTGACAAGGTTGCCGTTGGCGATGTAACCATGCGCGTACGGTTCGCCCAGTAAAAGAGGAAGATGAATTCAACTATGCCCACTCCCCGCAACGCCCGCGCCGAGCGCAAAGCCGCAGATGAGCCCAACTCCGTTGCCTTCTTCGGAAGCCGCACTGAAGTTGGCCACATCCGCGAACATAACGAAGACAGCCTGGTTGCGGTCCCACCGCTTTTCGCCGTTGCCGACGGCATGGGTGGCCACGAAGCAGGCGAAGTCGCCTCGGAAATTGCCATCAACACCATCATGGAGCTTGCGCCCGACCACGCCGATTCCGACGCGTTGGCGCGTGCCGTAATCGCCGCGAACCTCAACGTTATCAAAGCGCCTGCAAAGGGCATTGGCCGCGAGGGCATGGGCACCACGCTTACCGCCGCCATCTTGGAAGGCGAGCGCCTGATCATCGCCCAAGTTGGCGACTCGCGCGCGTACCTCCTCCATGAGGGAAAGCTCCAGCAGCTTACGCGCGACCATAGCCTCATGGCCGACATGATCGAAGCAGGCCAGCTCACAGAAGCCGAAGCCCGCGTTCACCCGAACCGCTCGGTTATCACGCGAGCCATCGGATCCGACCCCCATATGCAGCCCGACATCTACGAGCTGAACGTTGAAACGGGCGACCGCATCCTTCTGTGCTCCGACGGCATTTGCACCATGATCGAAGATCCACAGATCGAGCACGTTATGGGCCACAGCCGCACTGCGCAGGAATGCGCCGACAACCTGGTGGCTGCCGCACTTGATGCAGGCGGGTTCGATAACGCAACCGCTGTGGTAGTAGACGTTGAGGGATTTCGTGAAGTGCGCGAACGCAAAGCCGAGCGCAAGTCGAAGATTCTCTACACGTTCTTGATCTTGGCAGTTATCGCCATTTTCGCAATCGCCGGCGTTACTGCCTATCAGTATGTGAACAACTCCGCTTACCTGGTGAACCAGGACGGCAAAGTCGCCGTATACCGCGGCCTGCAAGACGACCTGTTCGGCATGCCCCTTTCCAGCCTCGACCGCGTTACCGACGTTGAAGTGAACAAACTATCACCGAGCGTGGCAAGCCGCATCAACGATGGTATTTCGGTCGGCAGCATGGATGAGGCAAACGAGCTCATCGCTTCCTACCAGGAAGACATTGCCCGCCAAGATGCCGCAACCAAGCAAAGCGACGCTTCTGCTTCTGCCGACAAAGCAGCGTCTTCCGACTCCTCTACCTCGAAGACGAAGAAGAGCGCCAACGAAAGCGAGTAGTCAATGACCCGACGCAATACCGAGCTGATGCTTCTTTGCATCGCAGCTCCTCTTGTTATATTGCTGTTTGCCATGGTTGCCCTCAACGAAGGGAACCAAGTAACGCTCGACAACCTAACGGTGCCCTTGAGCATGTTTGCCACCTTCGTGGTGGCCCATCTGGCCATTCGCAAGCTTGCCCCCGGCGCCGATCCCGCCATCCTCCCGCTTTCATTCGCTCTGTCGGGCATTGGCATCGCCTTCATCACGCGCCTTGCACCCGACTTGGCTATGAAACAGGTTGGGTGGCTGTTCCTTGGCGTGGTGTTCATGGTGCTTGTCTTGGCATTCGTGAAGAATCTCGACAAGCTTGGCAGTTACAAATACACCATCATGATCGCCGGCATCCTACTGCTGATGTCGCCCATGCTTCCAGTTATCGGTAACGAGATCTACGGTTCACGCATTTGGCTTTCCATCGGCGGTTTCTCCATTCAGCCTGGTGAGCTTGCAAAAATCTGTATCGTCATCTTCTTGGCGGCGTACCTGGCGCAGAACCGCGAAATGCTTTCTGTCTTCAACCACAAGCTGGGGCCCTTCCGCGTACCCGACATGCGCGCACTGGTTCCCGTCATCATCATGTGGGCCGTGGCCTTGCTGGTCATCGTATTCGAAAAGGACTTGGGCTCGGCCTTGGTCCTGTTCTTCGTGTTCGTCACCATGCTCTACGTTGCCACTGGCAAACACGCTTACATCGTCATCAGCCTTCTGATGGTTTCCGTAGGCTTCGTGTTCGTATACTTCCTGTTCAGCCATGTTCAGGTTCGCGTCGATACGTGGCTCAACCCCTTCGCCGACCCCACCAACACGGGCTATCAGCTGGTTCAGTCCATCTTCAGCATCGCAGATGGCGGCTTGTTTGGCGTAGGCATTGGCAACGGCATGGCCGAGCAGATTCCTATTGTTGAATCTGACTTCATCTTCAGCGCCATCGCCGAAGAGGCGGGTCTTTTGGGTGCTGCAGGCGTACTGCTTCTGTATCTGTGCTTTGCCATCCGCGGCATTCTGATTTCCGTTCGAGCAAAGAGCGACGTCAGCTCGTTTATGGCCGTGGGCTTCACTGCCGTTATCGTGCTGCAGGCCTTCATCATCGTAGGCGGCGTAACGCGCCTTATCCCTCTTACGGGTCTTACCCTCCCGTTCGTAAGCCAAGGCGGTTCCTCACTTCTGGCGAGCTTCATCATCTTGGGCTTCCTGCTGCGCGCAAGCGATCAGGGCACGGGCTTGGGCACCGAAATGGCATCGGGCACGGGCGTAGTAAGCCTGAACGGTGCGCTGGGACGCGTTTCCCTGGGCAAGCGCCTTACCGGCACCATGATCGTGTTCTCTGCCCTGTTTGCGCTGCTGGTTGCCAACCTGACGATGATCATGGTTATCCAAGCAGACGAATACAAGAACATGCCCATCAACAACCATACGCTGGCAAAAGAATCGAAAACCGAACGCGGCGCCATCACCACATACGACAACGTGCTTCTGGCTCATTCCGTACTGCAAGACGATGGCACCTACAAGCGCGAATACCCTGCAGGAACCCTTGCCGCTCACGTGGTGGGGTACGCTTCCGACACATACGGCACCTCCGGCATTGAGGCTTCCTGCAACGATACGCTGAAGGGCGAAAGCAACTACGCTTCATGGATCGATGTGCTGAACTCCTATTCCGGAGCCGGCACCGCAGGCAACGACGTGAAGCTCACCATCAACTCAACCATTCAAAAGGCTGCACAAGACTCGTTGAAGGGCTACAAGGGCGCCTGCGTTGCCATCGACCCGAAGACGGGAGCGATTTTGGCGCTCGCTTCTTCGCCCACCTATGATGCCGACGACGTTGACAGCATCCTTTCTTCTGGCGGTGATTCTTCGGCGCTGTACAACCGCGCAACCCAGGCGCTGTACTCGCCCGGCTCCACGTTCAAGATCGTAACGTTGACCACCGCTCTGGCAGACAATGTGGCAACCGAATCGACTCAGTACGATTCCCCCTCCACGCTCGACATCGGCGGCGGCAAGGTGACGAACTTCAACAACTCGTCATACGGCACTATTACGCTGCAGCGCGCAACCGAGCTTTCCGCTAACACCGTATTCGCGCAGCTCGGCGACCAGATCGGCGCGGAAGATCTTGTTTCCTCTTCCGAGAAATTCGGCTTCAACAACGCGCTGAACTTCGATTTGCCGCTTGCGAAATCGCTGATGCCCGACCCGAACGAAATGACCGAATGGGAAACCGCATGGGCAGCAGCAGGTGAGCCGGTAGGCGAACACGCCAGCCCCGCGGGCCCGCAGGCAACCGTTTTGCAGATGGGGTTGGTGGGCTGCGCAATCGCCAACAATGGCACCATTATGCAGCCCTACCTGGTCGACAGCGTAAACAACTCCGACGGCAAGAACAGCTATCGCGCAACGCCTTCCACGATGTCGAACGTATGCTCTTCATCGGTAGCCAAACGTGTACGCACGGTGCTTGAAGGGGTTGTGAACAACGGCACCGGTAAGGCAGCCGCCATTTCCGGCGTGCAGATTGCCGGCAAAACCGGTACCGCAGAAACCGGCAAGGAAAAAGACGACCGCTGGTTTGTGGGCATGGGCCCATCCGATGACTGCTCGGTAGTAGTGGCCATCGTCCTCGAAGAGGCAGGCGAAAGTCTTTCCGGCGGTGCAGCTGGACGCGCCCAGGGCGTTCTGAAGGCAGCGCTTGAAGTACAAGGGAATCTGTAAGAAAAGCGTTTCCTGATTCCTCGTGAAAGCCTTGCAAAAACGAGGAACTTGACATGGTAATACGATATGCTTATGCGATGGTCGTTAAGCATGGATCCAAAGGGAGTACAAACGTGGCTGGAAGCATGGTTGGCAGAACATTCAACAACCGTTACACGCTAACTGAACGAGTCGGCCTTGGTGGCATGGCAGAGGTATACCGCGCACAGGACAACGTCCTAGGCCGCACGGTAGCCGTAAAGGTTATGCTGCCCCAGTATGCAGCCGACCCAACCTTTACCAAGCGTTTCCGTCAGGAAGCGGCATCTGCAGCTAACCTGCAGAGCCCCTACATCGTAAGCATTTACGACTGGGGTCTTGACGGCGAAACCTACTACATTGTTATGGAGTTCCTCCGCGGAACCGATCTTAAAACCGCCATCAACGAACGAGGCGCGATCAATCAGCGAAAAGCGGCCGAAATCGGCAGCCAGATTGCTCAGGCGCTTTCCGTTGCGCACGAAGGCGGTGTAATCCCCCGCGACATCAAGCCGCAAAACATCATGATCCAGCCCGATGGCAACATCAAGGTAATGGACTTCGGCATTGCACGCGCTGGTGACGCAGGCCTTTCCCAAACGGCAACCGTTCTGGGCACTGCCCACTATGTATCGCCCGAGCAGGCTCAGGGTAAGGAACTCACCGGCGCCAGCGATATCTACTCGTTGGGCGTAGTCCTCTACGAAGCCACCACGGGAAAGCTCCCCTTCGACGGCCAGGACGCAGTAAGCGTTGCCGTAAAGCAGGTCAACGAACTTCCCGCACCGCCTAGCGCCATCAATCCGAATATCGATCCCGGCCTGGAAGCCATCATCATGAAGGCCCTGGAAAAGGATCCCAATAAGCGCTTCAAAGATGCCGCGGAAATGCGTCATGTGTTGAACGACTTCCTGGCAGGTCGCCCCATCGCCCTTGGCAACGATATCAGCGGTCTTAAAACCCAGGTTATGGGTGGCGTTGCGCCTATGCAAAACGGCACCGCTGTTATGAGCCCCGTTGCCGGCGGCCAAGCTACCGGTGGTTTTACCCAGGTAGGCCCACGCGTATATTCCGCTGAAGACGAAGAGGCAGCCGCCAAAAAGAAGAAGCGCAACACCATCATCGGTGTTGTCGTGGCACTGCTGTGCATCATCGGCATTGCGGGTGCTATGTTTGCCATGAATGGCAGCGGCGACAAGGTTGCCGTGCCCGACGTAACGAACAAGTCTATTGCCCAGGCACGCACCACCCTTGAGCAGGCTGGATTCAAGGTTGGCACCGAAACGGAAGTGTATAGCAGCACCGTTCCTGCAGGCAGCGTAGTAAGCACCGACCCGCAGGCGGGCGAGCAGGCAGTAAAGGGCTCTACCATCAAGATCAATGTTTCTAAGGGAACCGAGCAAGTTACTGTCCCCGATTTGAAGGGCAAATCTGCCGACGAAGCTCAGAAGGCACTGAATGAAGCGGGCCTCACGGGCCAGCAAGGTGATTCTGTATTCTCCGACGATGTTGACGAGAACATGGTTGCATCGCAGGAAACCCCCTCGGGCACCACAGCAAACAAGGGCGACACGGTAGTATTCCACCTTTCCAAGGGCTCTGAAAAGGTTACCATCCCCAACGTCGTAGGCATGACGCAGTCGCAAGCAACCTCCAAGCTGGAAAACGCAGGCTTCGCGGTTAACACCACGACCGAAACCAGCAAGGATGTCGAAAAGGGCAACGTTACGAAGCAGAGCAAAACAGGCACCGCCACCAAGGGAACCACCATTACCATCACCATTTCCAGCGGTCTTGGCGAAGCCCCCAATGTAGTTGGCATGTCCGAGAGCAAAGCAAAGGAAACCCTCGACAAAGCAGGTTACAAATACGATCTGAAATACAAGTCCGATTCAACGGTAGCAAAGGGAAATGTTATCTCGCAGAGCACTAGCGGCAGCACGGTTACCCTTACTATTTCCGATGGCCCTAGCAACAACAACCAAGGATCCGGCGGATCAGGAAACAACTAACCAGCACGGCGACAAGTACAACGACTGGCACAATAAGGCCTCGCAGCAACGCGAGGCCTTATTTTTTACAGGCTATTCTGCATAACACGCACTGCTCACCAAACAACAGAAAACCCGCAGCAACTGCCCGAATCAAAGCTGAAAGCACCAGAACCCTCGATATCAGCAAAGGGGCTATAACCTTAAAGCCACGAGTTTGAATCGCTAAAACGACGGACAATACCGGGAGGAAGGCGATGAGTCGCTTATCTTTCTCGCGGAAACTTGCCTCGTCGCCGTCACCGCGATACCGCGCGTCTTGCGCAAGATCTGCTGCGCGACACGCGTCTTTCGCAGGATCTGCCCCGCTGGGCCGGTCCGCGCCTTGTAAAAACAAAAATTCCGACTTCTTTGCAACTTTTTTTCGATTAGGGACTCCCTCCTGTTCCCAAAAAGCGAAAACAAGCCGTTTCACGGCCCATTTACTGCGTTTTCGAGCCAATATCCGCACTTTGGCGCTCCGAAACAATCCCTAATCGCAAAAAAGTTGCAATTCGGGCAGTATTTTCGTTTTCGAGCTCCCGAGAAGGCATCGAACCAGCGCTATAAGCGGGACAGGCGGGCACCTCGCGAGGCGACGCTATGGGCGGGACCAGGGCGCAGCGCTATGACGTGGCCTTTACCACTATAACCCTATAAGCGCAACAACAAAAACAATCCCATGGGTTAGGTAACCACGAGGCACGTTTTCAACCACTCCCCGTAACGCGCAACTTGCAATAAAAAAGGCCCGCCTAAGGCGGACCTGAAGATACTGGCGCCCCCGAGAGGACTCGAACCTCCGACGCACGGTTTAGGAAACCGACGCTCTATCCTCTGAGCTACGGGGGCAAAAAGGATGCTGACAAACAGCTCTGATATCTTAACACACCCCTTCTGCACTCCAAACGGGCGCATCAAAACAACCATCGCAACCCTTTACAGCTCCACCTTCTTTTACCGTGCGGAGGAAAACTCCCGCAAAGGCCTCTTCGATGCAGGGAAGCTCCAAAATACCCCTTCACCGAAGGAGAGACTGCCGATGGATGCCAGCAACTTTACGACGTTGGCAAAGGACCCTTCGCTGCAGGGAAAAACTCCCGCAATAGCACCTTTGCTCCAGGCGGGGCCCCCGCAAGGGATTCGTCATTGCAGAAGAGGAAGCTCCCGCAAAAACACTGCCCCAGTTGAGCAAGGCACTAGAGAATGGTAGGATAACCCGCGAACGCTGTTTCAGGGCGAGGTGAAATTCCTCACTGGCGGTAACAGATCCCCCGAAGCAACCTAGCTTCATCTGAAGCCCGCAACCCTGCTTGGCCTGGCGGCTTAAGCAGACTGATTTGGTGCAAGTCCAAAGCCAACGGTTACAGTCCGGATGGAAGAGACAGGAGGCCTATTTTGTCTACCCCGAACACCCCCACCAAGAACACCAACGCATGGTCCACCAAACAGCTGGTCACCATGGCCCTCATGTGCGCCATTGGCGTTCTTCTTTCGTTCATCGAATTCCCCTTGCTGCCCGGCGTAACCTGGCTTAAATTCGACGCCTCGAATATGCCTGCCATGGTTTCCGGCTTCGCATTCGGCCCTGGCGCCGGCGTTGCGGTAGGTATCCTAACTGCCATCATCCATGGCCTGCTCATGGCGGATTTCACCGGTGCACTCATGAATGTACTCACCGTCACGTGCTTCGTATTGCCCGCCGCTATCATCTACAAGAAGAAGCGCACCTACCCCGCCGCTATTGCTGGCTTGGTGCTCAGCATCATCGCCGCGATGGCTGGTGCTGTTGTGGGCAACCTCATTGTTACCCCTATGTGGCTGGGCGTCCCCTTTGAAGCGGTAACGGCAATGATCATCCCCATCCTCATTCCGTTCAACTTGCTGAAGGGTTTGCTCAACGCGGTTTTGACGCTGGTTATCTACAAATCGATCTCCAACCTTATTACTCCTAAGAAGGATCAGACGAAGGGTCGCTAAACCGTGATTACCTTTTCCGACGTTTCCTTTACCTATACAGGCGAAACCAAGGTACTTTCCGAACTGGCTCTCTCTATCGAAGAGGGCCAGTTCGTCTGCATTTTGGGCGCCAATGGCTCAGGTAAATCAACGTTCTCGAAGCTTATCAACGCACTCTTGGTGCCCGACACCGGCACCGTAACCGTGAACGGCCTGGAAACCAACAATCCAGACAACACCTTCGCTATTCGCAGCACGGCAGGTGCGGTATTTCAAAACCCCGATGACCAGATTGTCGCCAGCCTCGTTGAAAACGACGTGGCATTCGGCCCTGAAAACCTGGGCATAGAAAACCCTGAGCTTCGTCAACGCGTAGAGGAATCGTTGGCAAAAGTCGGCTTGGCTGGCTCCGGCAAACGCGAAACCGCAGCCCTTTCTGGAGGTCAGAAACAGCGTGTCGCCATTGCGGGCGTACTGGCAATGCACCCCTCCATTCTGATTTTCGATGAGGCGTCGGCCATGCTTGATCCGCGCGGGCGCCGCGGCTTGATGCGCGTGTGCAAAGAGCTCCACGAACAGGGCATGACCGTTATCATGATCACCCACTTCATGGAAGAAGCCGCAGAGGCCGATCGCGTGATCGTGCTAAACGATGGCCACTGCGTACTCGATGGCACCCCCGACGAAGTGCTTACGCAAGACCATATTCTTCGCGACCTTAATCTTGATGTACCCTTCGCCACCCACATGTCGCGCCTTCTGCAAGATCGCGGCATCAAGGTTGGCACCCATATTGAAACTGCAACGCTGAAGGAGGAACTGTGTCGATCGCTTTCGAACAGGTAAGCTTCAGCTACACACCGCTCACCAAACGACAAAAGAAAGCCGGAGAAGTGCAGCGCTACGCCTTGCGCAATGTCAGCTTCACCCTCAACGACGGCGAATTCCTTGCCATTGCAGGACATACGGGGTCTGGCAAATCCACCCTGGTGCAGCACCTGAACGGCCTTGCAAACCCCACTGAAGGGCGTGTGCTCTGGAACGGCAAAGATCTGGCAGACCGCAAAAACGCGACGTGCGCTCGCGGCGATATCGGCGTGGTATTCCAGTACCCCGAACACCAGCTGTTCGCTGAAACAGTCTATGAGGATGTGGCGTTCGGCCCCCGCAATATGGGCCTGCCCGAAGAAGAGGTTGATTCCCGCATCCGCGAAGCACTGGCCGATGTGCATCTTGATTTCGATGCGCTGAGCGAACGCAGCCCCTTTGAGCTTTCGGGTGGTCAGCAGCGACGCGTGGCGTTTGCTGGCGTGCTTGCCATGCGCCCCACCACGTTGGTGCTCGACGAACCGGTTGCTGGCCTTGACCCGGCATCACGCGCTGATTTCCTCGACCTCATCAAACAGCTCCACGAGCAGCGCAACCTTACGGTGGTAATGGTTTCGCACAACATGAACGACATCGCCCTTCTTGCAGATCGCATGCTGGTCATGCACGAAGGTGAAGTGGCGTTCCTGGGCACGCCAGAGGAAATCTTCACCGAGCACGCGGTCGAATTGCGCGAAATCGGCCTCGGTATCCCCCATGCCCAAACCCTGGCAAACCAGCTTCGTGCCGAAGGCATGCCCTTGCCCGAAAAGCTCTATCTGCCCGAATCGTTAGCAGATGAAATTGCTCGCATCCTTGGCGAAAGCGAGGCTGCGCAATCATGAATATAGATGCCGTATTCGGTCGCTACATCGCCAAGGATTCCGCCGTTCACCGCATGGACCCACGCGCAAAGCTCCTGCTTTCAATCCTGTTCATGGTTATGGTGTTTGCTGCGGGGTCGTACGTATCGTTAGGCGTCGCCGCATTGTTTACTGCGGGAATGTTTGCTTTCGCGCACATTTCGCTTCGCCAAGCGTTCACCTCCATCGCACCCCTGGCCATTCTGGTGGTTTTCACTGCCCTGCTGAACATTTTCTTCGTCCAGGGCGGCGAAGTGTACTTTCAGTTATGGATCATCTGCATTAGCCAGCAAGGCTTGCACCAGGCACTCTTTATCGCCATCCGCCTTACCATGCTGCTGTTGGGCGTGAGCTTGCTTACGCTGGCCACCACCACGCTCGACCTCACCGATGGCTTTGAGCGCCTTCTAGAGCCTTTCAAACGCTTCGGGCTGCCTGCTCATGAGCTGTCCATGATGATGGGCATCGCCCTGCGCTTCCTGCCCCAGTTCGCTATCGAGCTGCGCACTATCTACCGCGCGCAGATTAGCCGTGGCGCAAATTTCGGCAAGGGGCCCAAAGGGGGCGTCGCCATGATGACTTCGCTTATCGTGCCTCTGTTCACCAGCGCATTCCGACATGCCGAAACGCTTTCTTTGGGCATGGACGCACGCTGCTATCATGGAGGCGAAAACCGCACCCGCCTAAAAGAGCTTTCTTTCAGCAAGTGCGATATAGCCGGTACCGTTTATTTGGGAATCGGCACTGCAGCAGTACTGGCAACTGACCTCGTCTTGAACATGCTGCTGTAAACGCAGAACCGCACAGACTGGCACTTCCCCACTCGCGCAAACCCTAGCCCAGCAAGGAAAACTGGCGCGCAGGTATCAGACCCAGACTGCGAACGCATAGGAACCATTACAGCATTTGACGGTCCTAGCAACCAAGACAACCGCCAACCACTCGAAAGGAACACCATGGACGACATCATTGAATACCTTACCGCG
>UMKZ01033594.1_pt1 | contig 11474 bp, 14 predicted proteins | sample 1966441 | NCBI WGS metagenome assembly UMKZ01 (sample SAMEA4836189, study PRJEB28245) | human gut metagenome | biome: gut microbiome; material: fecal sample | place: Denmark | collected 2008
ATTTAAAGACGGCTGTGTCGGAGGCGGTTACAAACTGTATTCTCCATGCCTATGACGGGAAGGTACAGCCGGAAGAGACAGAAGGAAAGTCCGGCGGGAAGATGATGGGAGAGAAATATCAGATTGAGCTGAGATGCAGGCTGAAAGGGCAGGAACTTTCTGTGGATGTCATTGATCATGGTGTGGGAATCGGTGATATCAAAAAGGCCATGGAGCCGCTGTTTACCACAAAACCGGAGAAGGACCGGTCCGGTATGGGCTTTACCTTTATGGAGGCTTTTATGGATGAGCTGACTGTGGAATCGCAGGTGGGAAAGGGAACTACTGTGCATATGAAAAAAGTGATCGGGAGGTAGAAATGGACCATACTCTTGCTCTGATCGGGCGCTCGCACCAGGGAGATAAAGAAGCAAGAGATACGTTATTTAAAGAGAATACAGGACTGATCTACAGTGTGGCGAAACGTTTTCTGGGACGTGGGGTGGAGATGGAGGATCTTTTTCAGATCGGGAGCATCGGGCTTTTGAAGGCAGTTGATCATTTTGACCCGTCTTATGAGGTGCGTTTTTCCACGTATGCAGTGCCGATGATCGTTGGAGAGATCAAGCGGTTTCTGCGGGATGACGGGATTCTGAAAGTGAGCCGGAGCCTGAAAGAGAACTGCGGCAGGATTTATCAGGCAAAAGAGAAACTGGAAAAGGAGCTGGGGAGAGAACCCGGGCTGGATGAGATTGCGGCGGAAGTGGAGCTTTCGCTGGAGGAGGTGATTCTGGCATTGGAATCTACGGCAGAAGTGGAATCTTTGCACAAAACGATCTATCAGGGAGACGGGAATGATATTTCCCTGATGGACAGGCTTCCGGAGAAGGAGAACGGGCAGGAACAGGCACTTGACCGGATTTTTCTGGATGAAATGTTGCAGAGTCTTGATGCCAGAGAACGACAGTTGATCGGCATGCGGTATTTCCAGAACCGGACACAGACGGAGATCGCGGCAGAACTGGGAGTTTCCCAGGTACAGGTTTCCAGGATGGAAAAGAGGATATTGATGAAACTGAAGGAGAAGATATAAAAAAACGGAATGAAAAAGAGACAGCCGGAAATAGCTGTCTCTTTCAAATGTTTTTCAAACTTTTATTGAATTAAAACCGGTTGCAGTTTAAGCTCTGCGGAAAATAACATTTTTGTATTTCAGCAAAGCAGTCTGGAGAATCAGTCCGAATACTGCACAGGAAATCACCTCTCCGATTCCTACAGTAAGCATCATAAGCGGAATCGGGAGATTCACTCCGTATCCGAAACGAAGTACAAAAGGAACGATCACTGCGTTTGCGATGATCGGTGGAAGCGGAGCAAGGAAACGACTCTGGTTTCGGAGCTTATAGGTGAAAACCGCACCGATCAGGGTAGCAATGCTTCCGAAGATGATGTCTACCGGAATTGCGCCTCCGAAGAGATTGGCAATGATACATCCGATAAATAATCCCGGGATTGCAGCAGGTGTGAAAAATGGGAGAATAGTCAGCGCTTCAGAGAAACGCACCTGAACCTCTCCATAGCTGAGTGGTGCAAATAATACAGTGAGAACCACATAAATTGCACCGATTACGGCAGCTTCTGCCAGAAACTGGGTACCTTTGTTTTTCATATGAAATTGTCTCCTTTAGTATTTTTTTTACGAGTGGAAGGTCTCGAACACTCGGTTACCGGATCTCATATGACCTTATTGACCAGTATGAATGATCAAAATCAGAAGATTGCGATTCCAAAATACTGGAATCTGTTCATGATATCGTAATTTCTGATCTTAAAGATTCACACCAGAAATCCGGCGTGTGAAAGTATATCACTTTTTTTGCAATCGGTCAATATCTTCTATGATTGTTGTGTTAACATCATCCTCATACTGGCGCATCTGTACCTGCATGGGAGTCGGGTCTGCGGTGATTTTCATGTGACCGAAGTGGTTAAAGAAGAAAATAACGCCAAGCCCGATCCCTATGGAGTATGTGATCTCCAGAATCGTGAAATGTCCGGAGGGCTGTCCTGTGACCTGTGTGTAGATACTGGAAAAAAGTGCTCCCACATCTACGTCATTGTTAAAGGTCATGATGGAGAATCCGGCGCCGAAAAAGGTGGCAAGACCTACGAACAGGATTTTGATCCATTCCCACAGGATACCGGGACCGGGTTTGTTCTTGAAGGTGATGATAAAGTTGGCTTCTCCGAGGGTGGTGATATCCAGATCCGGTTCTTTTTTCTGGATTTCCCGGATCAGGTCCATGACGGACATTACATAGCGTCCGGGTCTGTCCGGAGGAAGATTGATGACAGGCATCACCCGGAGGCGATTTAAAATTTTGCTGTCTGTGCAGGAGAGTTTTGCCACGTCCTGTAAGTAAACATGAGGATGGCTGACCTGAATGTTCTGATCGAGCTGGAGATACAAAGTGTCACTCATGAACTCTTGCTGTCCTTTCAGTTTGTCTGGTTTATTTGCATGTCTGGCAACTATGTGTTGCTGTTTTTCTGATTAGTGATACAGATATAGCTTTTAGTCTTTCATCTTAGGCTTGAAGATGAGACTGGCGATCCAGGAGAAGATCAGGGCTGCGGAGACGCCGACAGCGCAGGCGGTAAAACCACCCATGAAAAGCCCGAGAATGCCGTTTTTATCAATGGCTTCTTTCATTCCTTTCCATAAGACGTTCCCGAATCCGAGCAGGGGAACGGAGGCGCCTGCACCTGCAAATTCCACAAAGGGCTGATAAATGCCGATAGCACTTAATACGGCTCCGCTGCATACCAGCAGCACCATGACACGTCCGGGCATAAGTTTGGTTTTGTCGAGGAGGATCTGAACCAGCGCACAGATCAGACCGCCTGTCCAGAATGCGTGAAAATAATCCATAGTATTTATGCGTCCTTTCTTATAGCAATTCCATAAAATACTGCAGCCAGTCCAGCCCATCAGAGCGTGAAGTCCTGCGTCAGATATCTTTGTCGTGTGTCAGCACGCCTGCAGACATCTTCCTTGTCCTTCGCACTCTGCTGAACTGTCTTAATTGCATTATTTTTTGGAATTGTTATAGTTTTCTGATTTATCCGGGAGGTGGTAACGTTCGATGACGACTGCGTGGGCGATTCCCGGGATCGTATCGCCTTCGTTGAAGCTGACTTTGGATAAAAGCGCTCCGGTTGGAACAAACAGGATGCGGTTCCATTTGCCCCTGATGAGTTCCGGAAGAATATGTGCCATCAGAACAGAGGCTGCACATCCGCATCCGCTGCCGCCGGAGTGGGTATCCTGTTTTTCCGGATCATAGATAAGCATTCCGCAGTCCTGATGTCTGGAAGCCAGATCGATTCCTTTTTCTTTCAGGAGATCCAGAAGGATTTTCTGACCGATGTTTCCGAGATCGCCGGTAAAAACAGCGTCATAATCGCCGGGAGTGCGGTCGAAGTCCTGAAGATTCCGGAAAATGGTATCGCAGGCAGCAGGTGCCATACAGCCTCCCATATTGAAGGAATCTTTGAAACCATAATCAATCAGTTTTCCTGTAGTGATGCCTGTGATCACTGCACAGTAATCCTGGAACCGCAGGGTTTCAAGCTGGTTGGGAATGGGAAGGGCGGGAGGGGTGCATCCAAGTACACAGGCTCCGGAACCTGTGACCGTCCAGGTAGCAGATAAGGGTCTTTGATTTCCGTATCCCAGGGGAAACCGGAATTCTTTTTCCGCACTTGCAAAGTGGCTGGAGGTGGCACACAGAATATGTTCACCGTAACCGGCCGCCGCACAGAGAGAACCGAGAGAAAGGGATTCTCCCATCGTGGAGCAGGCACCATAAAGCCCGTAAAAAGGAATACCAAGTCCGGCAGTCCCGAACGAAGAAGCAACACTCTGAGCGAGAAGATCCCCGGCAAAGAGCAGACGAATCTGGGCGGAATCCAGTCCGGCTTTTTCAATCGCGAGTTCTGCTGCTTTTTTCTGCATGGTGCTTTCGGCAGATTCCCAGGTGTCTGCACCAAACATGGGATCTTTGCCTATGACATCAAAACAGGAGCCAAGAGGACCTTCACCTTCTTTCTGGCTTACGACAGAGGCACAGCTCTGGATGAATACCGGATCTTCAAAAGTGACGCTGGCAGCGCCGCAGGTATGTTGTTTTTTCATGAAACCACCCCCATAATCTTCAGAATATAATAGATCACACCAAGCCCCCAGGAACTCAGGATTCCATAGAGAATGACGGGACCTGCGATGGTAAAGATCTTGCAGCCAATGCCGAATACCTGACCTTCTGCTTTGTATTCGATGGCGGAAGCGGCGACAGAGTTGGCAAATCCTGTGATGGGAACCAGACCTCCGGCACCGCCGAATTTACCGATTTTCGGATAAATGTTCAGACCTGTGAGAAGAACACTTAAAAAGATCAGGATCAGGGAACACCAGGAACCGGCGGTGTCCTTGTCCAGCCCCAGATCTGTGGCATAATTCAGGATAAACTGGCCGAGGATACAGATCAGGCCGCCTGTAAAAAAAGCCTTGACCATATTCAGCCACAGGTTATGCTCCGGAGTGAAGCCTTTGACATATTTTTCGTATTGTTTCTGTTTGTCTTTGATCGTGTTTTTTTCCAAGAGAAAAGGACCTTCCTTTCATTAAAGATGAACTGTAATGTTAGTGTGTGGAAAAAAGGAAAGAATATGCTTCTTATTTTGACTTTTTTATTTTTTCCATATATAATGGGGCAAATAAAATACGAACGGGGAATCAAAAACGATGGAGAAATTTTTTTCGGGAAGGGATGTAAAACTTCTGACGGATGAGAAGGAAACGCCCGGGGTTTCCGTATGGAAGCTGAATCTGGAGATGGCGGAGATCGGGCATATGTCATGCAGGATGGAGGATGGCGTGACTTTTCTGTATGCAGATCAGGGAAAAATGCTGTGCCAGGTTAACCAGGAACGGATCGAACTGTGTGCAGGAGAGGGAATGTTTGTAAACAGCCGGAATGCGTACCGTTTTGTACAGGGACAGGACGGGGGATGCAGCTTTTATGCGATCTGTATAGATGCGGAATATCTGCAAAGAGATCCGGGAATCTGCGGGAAATATGTGCAGCCGCTGCTTCTGGAGGAACAGCTTCCTTATATAAAACTTATAAATACAGGATTTTCAGATGAAAAACTCCCGGGTTCACCTGAAAAGAAAACAAAACAGAGTGAGAAGAAGCAGCCGGGGATGGTACTGGGTGGAGAACAGGGAAAGCAACTGCTGGATCAGTTAAAGACGCTTCAGGAACTGGTCAGTGAGCGTCAGGAAGGATATGAGCTGCTGCTGACAGGTAAAGTTTTTGAAATCTGGAGAGAGTTGTATCTGGGATGGAAGCAGCTTCCGGAGAACGTCGGCAGCTCCGGTGTGCGTGAGAAGAAAAAACTTTGCAGGATGTTAAGCTTTCTGCATGAGCATTACAGGGAAAAAATTACTCTGGCGCAGATGGCATCAGACAGTGAAGTGAGTACAGGAGAATACTGCCGCTTTTTCAAGAAAAAAATGCAGCAGACACCGGTAGAGTATCTTCAGTGTTACCGTGTGGAGCGTACTCTGAGTCAGCTTCTGAAGAAAGACAGAACAGAGGGAATCGGTGAGATCGCTCTGGAACATGGATTTGCAGGAGCCAGCTACTATTCTGAAATCTTTAAAAAAGAGATGGGGTGTGCACCCGGAGATTACCGGAAGTGGTATGACGGGGAAACGGATAGTGCCTGCCCGCTGAAACCGGTAAAATCCGGGAAGTGGATAAATCAGAGAAACGATAAATCAGAGAAGTAATAAATCAGGGAACAGGAGAATTATGGAAAATATCAGGGGAGCCATCCCTGGTAATAATAGATCAGGGAGCCGATGGTTTTTCCGAGAGCTACGCATACAACTGTGAAAGAGAGCCCTTTGCAGAAGCGGATGCGGCGTGAAAAGATGGGGAAAACATCAGCCATTTCAGCCAGCGCCATGATCCATCCACCCAGAAAGATTCCGGAAAAGAGGCCGTAGAGGATCAGAAAGGGAGCGCCGAGAGGAATTTTCCATTCAAAAAGATAGAACAGGTTTCCGAATACGGTTCCGAGGACTGTGATATCTTCATAGAGCATGATGTGGCCGGCAGTGTGGGTGATGCCTGCATAACGGGGAACGATGGAAAGCCCGATCAGAAGACCGGTAAGCCCTCCGGCAATGATCACACCGGAACAGAGCCCAAGGAAACCGAGAAAAATTTGCTGGATCATAAATAATTGTACCTCCTTACAGCAATGATAAAAATGCAGTATAGCTATAGTATGGAAGACATCAGGATATTTATACACAGAAAACACCTCGCGGGATATTACCAGTGAACAGTAATGAAAACAATTCTAAAGAATGTGTGAAGAACTGTACTTTTGTCAGGATAGATAGTATAATGACAGTTACAGATATAATGATTCGTGGGAGGTTTTTGTATGCCGGATGCATTTTCCAGAATGGAAATCCTGCTTGGTGATACAGGCGCTGAGAAGCTGAGCAGAGCGAAGATTGCAGTTTTCGGGCTTGGCGGTACCGGTTCTTATGTGGCGGAAGCACTTGCCAGATGTGGGGTGGCAAGTCTGACGCTTGTAGATAATGAGCGCATAGCAGTTTCTGATATTAACAGACAGCTTTATGCGCTGCGTTCAACTGTGGGAAAAAGCAATGTGGAGATTGCCAAGTCAAGGATCAAAGATATTGACGAGGGAATCCTTGTTCATACCTATGAGACTTTTTATAATGAAGAGACAGCAGGTATGTTTGAACTGAACAATTATGACTATATTGTGGATGCCATGAATACGGCGGAAGCGAAACTGCTTCTGATCGAGAAAGCGAAGAAATGTGGAGTCCCGGTGATCTCCTGCATGGAGATGGATAACCGGACAGACTCGTCCAGGCTTCTGGTGGGGGACATTGCAAAAGCCAGAGTATGCCCGCTTGCGAAACGACTTCGCACAGAACTTCGTAAGAAGGGAATACGCAGACTTAAGGTGCTGTATTCCTGGGAGAAACCGGTATCTGTAAAAACAGGACTGAGTGGAAATATTTCTTTTGTTCCGGGGACTGCGGGAATGATGATTGCAGGAACCGTTGTGAATGATCTTCTGAAAGAAACCGGAAATGAGAAATTTCTGACAGGAAGACGAAAAAAATAAGAAAATGAAAAAGTAAATTTAAGAAGATGAAAAAATAAATTTGGAAAGTTTGAGGAATGAAATCTGTGAATCAGGAAATAATAAAATGTTTTAATGATCTGCTGGGGGAGGAAAAAGTTCGCATCAGTGAACCGATGAACCGCCATACTACTTTCAGGATTGGAGGACCGGCGGATTATTTTCTGCTACCGTCAACTGCGGAGGAGGTAAAGAAAATTCTTGAAATCTGTAAAGAGAAAGAACTTCCGTATTTTATCCTTGGAAATGGCAGCAATCTGCTGGTAAGTGATGAGGGATACTGTGGAGTGATCATTCAGTTATACCGCAATTACGGCGGAATTACTGTGGAAGGAACGAATATCCGTGCAGGGGCAGGAGCACTTCTTTCCCAGATCGCATCTGCGGCAAAGAATGCTTCCCTGACAGGCTTTGAGTTTGCAGGAGGGATTCCGGGTACCCTTGGCGGTGCGGTGGTGATGAATGCAGGTGCCTATGGCGGAGAGATGAAAGATGTGCTGAAGGAAGTGACTGTCATGACAGAGCAGGGCGAGATCATGACAATTCCGGCAGAAAAACTGGAGATGGGATATCGGACCAGCCTGGTAAAGAAAGCAGGATATCTGGTTCTGGAAGCAGTGATCTCCCTGAAAGCCGGAGACGTGGAAGAAATCAAAGCTATCATGAAAGACCTGACTGAGAAAAGGGTGAGCAAGCAGCCGCTGGAATATCCAAGTGCAGGAAGCACCTTTAAAAGACCGGAAGGTTACTTTGCAGGAAAGCTGATCATGGATGCAGGACTTCGCGGATATCAGGTCGGAGGAGCACAGGTGTCAGAGAAACACTGTGGCTTTGTGATTAATAAAGGAAATGCGACAGCAGCGGATGTGTGCGGACTGATGAAGGACGTGCAGGAGAAAGTGCAGGAGCAGTTTGGTGTGACACTGGAACCGGAAGTGAAATTTCTTGGGGAGTTCTGATATAGTGACACATTGATATATAATCTGAAATACGGCTTGCTGCTGTGCCGGATGAAAGACAGGATAAATTTACAGAAGAGATAACAGCAGCAAAGAATGGAGAAAAAGAATGAGGTTTGTAATTGTAACAGGAGTATCAGGAGCAGGAAAAACAGCGGCATTGAAGATGCTGGAAGATGCCAACTATTTTTGCGTGGATAACCTTCCAATCCCGCTTCTTGAAAAATTTGCATCTCTGATGCCGGAGATCCACGGTGAAGATGTGCAGAATGTAGCACTGGGGATTGATGCCAGAAGCGGCCGTTCTCTGGATGAGCTGGAAGTGGTTCTGGACAGAATGGAGAAAGCCGGATATCAGTTTGAAATTCTGTTTCTGGATGCAGAGGACAGCGTGCTGGTAAAACGATACAAAGAAACCAGAAGAAGCCATCCTCTGGCAATGGGCGGAAGAGTGGATGACGGTATCCGTCTGGAAAGAGAGAGGATGCGCTTTCTGAAAGAACGGGCGGATTACATTATTGATACCAGCTATCTGCTTACCAGAGAACTGAAACAGGAGATTGAGAGAATCTTTGTGGAGAATCAGGAGTTCTGCAACATGATGATCTCTGTGCTGTCGTTTGGGTTTAAGTACGGGATTCCGGCGGATGCGGATCTGGTATTTGACGTGCGTTTCCTTCCGAATCCTTACTATGTGGATGAACTGCGTCCTCTGACCGGTCTGGATGAGAGAGTTTTTAACTATGTGATGGACTGTGACATCGCCCGGGAGTTTGCAGATAAACTGGAAGACATGATTGAATTTCTGATACCGAATTATGTCAAAGAAGGAAAGACAAATCTCGTGATCGCAATCGGATGTACAGGTGGAAAGCACCGTTCCGTTACACTGGCAAGGGAGCTGTATTCCAGACTTTCAAAGAATAAAAAATATGGCTTCAGACTCGAACACAGAGATGTGGATAAAGACAGACTGCTAAAAAAACAGGAAGGGTGAAACAGGAAAAATGTCTTTTTCAGGGATGGTGAAGGAAGAACTTTCCAGACAGACAGGAACCGCGAGGCACTGCAGGATTGCAGAACTGGCGGCGATTCTGTGCTTTTGCGCAAAAGTAGAACATTTTCCCCAGGGAGAAAAACTGAAAATCCAGACGGAAAATGAAGCAGTTGCAAGAAAGTGCTTTACATTATTGCAAAAAACATTTAATATAGAGAAAGAAATCTTTGTACGTGAGAACAGTCATCTGAAGCGGTTGAAGATATATGTGATAGAGATATCTGATCCGGAAGAAATCCAGGTAATCCTTCAGGGGACGAAACTTGTCACGTGCAGGGAACCTCATGATTCGCTCATTCTGGAGAATCTGCTGGTAGTGCAGCAGAACTGCTGTAAACGGGCGTACATCAGAGGCGCTTTTTTGTCATCTGGTTCGATCAGTGATCCGGAGAAGGGGTATCATTTTGAGATTGTTTATCCGGATGAGAAGAAAGCAGAACAGTTACAGACGATTATCCGCAGCTTTTCAGTGGATGCCAAAATTGTGCAGCGAAAGAAATCATATGTGGTCTATGTGAAAGAAGGTGCACAGATCGTTGACATGCTCGCAGTGATGGGAGCGAACGTGGCATTGATGGACCTGGAAAACATCCGTATACTGAAGGAGATGAGAAATTCGGTAAACCGTAAAGTAAACTGTGAAACTGCGAATATTAATAAAACCGTAAATGCGGCTGTCAAGCAGACTGAGGATATCAAACTGATTCAGCAGACCATAGGGTTTGAACAACTGAGTGAGGGGCTTGCACAGATCGCAGAATTAAGGATACAATATCCGGAAGCTACATTAAAAGAATTAGGAATGATGTTGAGCCCGCAGGTGGGCAAATCGGGAGTCAATCACCGTCTGAGGAAACTGAGTGCACTGGCTGACGAGCTGCGGGAAAAACAAGGAGGAGAATTATTATGATCAAAAAACCAGTCACCATTAATTTATCCACTGGACTTGAGGCACGTCCGGTAGCGCAACTGGTACAGATAGCAAGTCAGTTCAACAGTGAGATTTATGTAGAGATTGGAAAGAAGCGCGTAAATGCAAAGAGTATTATGGGTATGATGACTCTGGGACTTGATGCAGGAGAAGAAATTACACTTTCAGCAAGCGGAGAAGATGAAGAAGCTGCCATGGACAGCATGGAACAGTATTTAAGTAATCAGTAATGATCAGCAGGAAAATGATCTGTGATCTGCGGTCCGCAGGCCGGAATCTGTTGGCGATTCAGTAATGATTATCAGAAATCAGAATATCAGAACATTAGAACATATGGTAAGAATAAGGGAGACTTTCCATCAGTTTCCTGTATATTCGGATAAAGACACATCTGAAAGGGAAGACCGCTTTTCAGGTGTGTTTTGTCGTTATTTGGGAGATTATAAGTTGACCATGAAGCCAAAACAGGGTATAATGAGCGAAGGTATCAAAAGAAAGAACAAAGAAATTAAAGAAACCAAAAGAAACGAGGAGCGTTACCAATGTCGAAATTTTTAAAGTTTATTGTGCATTTCATCGTGATATGCACGATCGTGTGTGTCGTCGGCCTGGCGGTTCCGCCATTCCTTGGAATCACCACAGAGATCATGGACGATTCCACGAAAGAAACAAACCTGCCGATAGGATCGGTTACTTATGCGATCCCGTCTAAGACTGCAGATGCTAAAGTTGGTGATTTTATTTTATATCAGGGTGATTCTGCAGTATATCGTTACATGATCACTGAGATGGATAAGGAGAACAACATTTTTAAAGTGGTGGATTCCAGTGATCCGGGCGCAGAAGTGATCACCGTAGAAGTGAAAGATTATATTCCGAAGGTCGTGATCACGATCGGATATGTGGGATATCTTCTGTTTGCGACAGAGAGCATTGAGGGTCTTATCATTCTCGGACTTGCTGTGCTGTTCCTTGTTATTCTTTATATCATAGCAGAACTTTGCAAGAAAGAGCCTCAGGATGATTATGAGGATGAAGATCCGGAGCCTGGATATGTAAAGAGTAAGAAAGAACTTAAGAGAGAAGAAAAAGAAAGAGAACGCCGTTACAAAGAAGAAGAACGACAGATCAAAAAAGAAGACAAACAGCGTAAAAAAGGAAAAAAACAGGAACGAAAGAAAGTAAAGACCGGTGGATTCGTAGATGAGATTTACGAAGATGAGCTGGAACCGGAAGTAAAAGAACCGTCACGCCCGCAGAAAAAACAGCCGACAGCAGTTCA
>UMKZ01051541.1_pt1 | contig 11431 bp, 12 predicted proteins | sample 1966441 | NCBI WGS metagenome assembly UMKZ01 (sample SAMEA4836189, study PRJEB28245) | human gut metagenome | biome: gut microbiome; material: fecal sample | place: Denmark | collected 2008
CAATTTTACAAATTAACAAAACCGTCTTCAACCACGGTTATCAAAGGTTGAAAGAAAGGAAAAGTGTATTGTAGACGACCAGTTAGATGGGTCAATTACAATATACCAGGGAGAGTTTATTAAGTAGTTTGAAAGGTTTAAGTAAGAATGTTTATTCTAGAGAAGAGCTTCTTCCAGAGATGGATCTATTAGAAGAAGAGATGGCTCAGATTGTGTTTGAAGATGGTTTGGATATTCCTAGTGAATATGTTCATATGTCATATATTATGAAACGTTTGCACATCATGAATAATGAGGCTGGAAATGTAGCGGATCAAGAATTGAAGAAGTTGTCTAGATTGGCTTCTATATTTTCAAATCATGTTCGTGCTCAACAGTCTGGAATCACTGGTGAAGATAGGGTTGAACAATATTTGGGTTATATGAAATCCAATCATGTTGTTCTAAGAAATCTTCAGTTGTCAGATGGTGTTCACAAGACAGAGCTTGATTTTCTTGTATTGAAGCAGGGTGTGGCAACAATTGTTGAGGTTAAGAATTCTAAGCGAGATGTTTATATTGATGAGGCTGGTGACATGTACAAGGTTGGTAGATATGAAAATTTTGATAGTCACTTGGGTGCTAAGATGGATTTTAGAGCGGAAATTATTCAACAACTTCTTAAGGATGCTGGATATGAGAATATGAGAATTGAAAAGGTTGTTGTATTCACAAACAATCGTATTCAAATCAAGAAGGATTATCATGGATTTAGAGTTTGTTTCTTATCTAGACTCCCTCATTTGATTGATGATTTTATGGTACTGGAGTGATCCAATTCACTAAGCATTTACAACAGATAGATGGCTGATTATATCCAGAACAAAGATTTGAATGAGTATTATCCATTTGAAATGGATGTACAAGAGTTTAAAGAAGCTTTTGTGGATGCATACCTAAAAATCAAAGGTTATGATCAACCAGTTGAAGATGGTTTATTTACTCGTTTTAGAACAGCAATTCACAGTTTATTCAACATGCCTAATACACAGCATGTTTCATATTAACAAGGAGGAAAACAAAATGAATTATTTAGATGACAAAGACTATGAGGATGTTTCTTTTATTAAAAAGCATCCAGAGATTAAGGGAGTTTTTATTACGATAGCTGTATTAGTTATTTCTTTTTCAAGTATTGGATTATACAAGGCTATGAACCCACCAAAGGAAGAGGTTAATACTATTAATGTTGAGATTGAGAAAAAGGGTAAGTTGATTGTTGCTGAAACAGAAGCGCATGATACAGATGTTGCTACATCACAAGCTATGGTTGGACCTGTTCCATTGTGGTATGACAATTCTGTTGAGTATGATTGTTGTGCGAAATCTACTGTTACTTATGATTTGGACCAGACTAAGGCTACTGCCAATACATTAACTAAGGTAGTAACAGTTAAGGCTCCAAAGCAAGAGGTAGAAACCCATTTGATGCTTGATACTTATAAGAGTATTAATGAGAATCAAACTATTTTCAATCCAGTAGATGATAAGGATTTAAACAAATCTCAAAGGAAACTTCAGAAAAGATTGAATGATGCAGCTATGAAGTCTGAATTGCCTCAAGAAGCTGAAACTTCATTTGAGGAACACATGACTAAGTGGATTACGGATCAGGATGCTTACAAAGATTACACAGTTAAGTTTAAATATGCATAGTCAATTGGCTATACATATTTTAATCAACAGTATTTGGTAAGGATGGTTAGAAAAGGAAAAAAGTATTGACATTATTTATTATCAAGATTATAATGTAAGCGAATACAGGATTGTTACTCTTTGAGGCTTTACCTACATGTGTTTTTGGATTGCATGTTTGCGAAGTTTCGAAGAGTTTTTTTGTTTATAAGGAGTTGGTGTTATGTTAAAAAATCTATTCAAAGTACAAAAAAAGATTCAAATATATTCTCCAGTTAATGGGAAGTGTGTAGATTTAAAAGATGTAAATGATCAAATGTTTGCCGAAAAAATTATGGGAGATGGTATTGCATTTAAATACAATGAAAATACTATATATTCTCCGTGTAAAGGTAAAATTGTTGCAGTGGCAAGTACTAAGCACGCATTAGGCATAGAAACAGAAGATGGTATTGAAATTTTGATTCATGTTGGGTTAGAAACCGTTGAATTTAATGGAAAGGGATTTGAATTGTTGGTTAATCAAAATGATAAAGTGACAACAGGACAGCCATTATTAAAAATTGATAGAGATTTTTTTGAAACACATCATACTGATTTGACAACACCTGTTGTTGTGACAAGTAAAGGATTGAATATAGAATTCACAAATAAAGAGGAAGTAACTATAAAAGATGTTGTAATGATGATAAATAGGTGATAAAAGATGAAAGTTGTTAAATGCATTAATAATAACGTAGCTATATGCCTTGATGATGATAATAATGAATTGGTTGCTTTTGGAAAAGGGATAGGGTTCGAAAAGCCTCCTTTTGAAATTGATGTAGCCGTTATTCAAAAGACATATTATGGTATTGATGAAAACTATGTTCATATGATAAATGAAATTCCTGAAGAAATTTTGTTACTCTCTGAAGAGATTATAAAATACGCAGAAAATGAACTGGATTATATCTTTAGTCCTAATGTTATCTTTACATTAGCTGATCATATCAATTTTGCTATAGTAAGGTATAAGGAAAGATTAAATATAACTCTTCCGATTGTTCAAGATATAAAATTCTTGTATGAAAATGAATATGCTATAGGAAAATATGCGTTGTCTTTGATAGAAAAAAAATTAAATATAAAATTACCATTAGAAGAGGCTAGTTTTATTAGTTTACATATTATAAATGCAGAAGCCAGAAAAGCAGGAGAAATAGATGGCTATGCAGAAAATAAAGTGATTATTAGTGAAATTACAAAACTGATAGAAAATAAATTCGATATAAGTATTAACAAAGATGGAGCGAATTATTCAAGATTTGTTTCACATATTCAATACTTATTAAAACGAATTGGAAGTAAGGAGGAAATAAAAAGTGAAAATAAAGAGTTGTATATGACAATGAAAAACTCATATCCAGATACTTCAGATTGCGTAGATTCAATATCTGAGTATTTATTTGAACTTTTTAAATGGCGATTGTCAATTGAAGAAAAACTATACTTGATTTTACATATAAATCGATTATGTTCACGAGAGGATTGTTACCAGTAGGGCTTAACCTAGAACACAAATCAAATTGTTTTTTGATTATGTTTTAGGTTTTTTTTGTTAAATGAAATTAAAATAGGCGCCTTTTAATGGCATTTAACACATATTTATAGGAGGATGATACTAGAGAAAAGATATTGTTGATAACTTATTTTATGAATCGAATTTAATCGTATACGACATTAATGAATTTTTAAATTATGAAAGGAGAAAAATAAATGTCAAATTATTCTAAAAATGCAGAAGATATTATTAAATATATAGGTGAAGGTAAAAATATTGAAGAAGTTAAGCATTGTTTTACCAGACTGAGATTTAAAGTAAAAGATAACTCAAAAGTAAATGTTGAAATGCTAGAAAAAATACCTTGCGTAGTTCGAGTTATGAAAACAATGGGTCAGATTCAAGTTGTTGTAGGAAATGAAATAGATGAAGTTTATAAAGCTGTAGAAAAATACTTGGAAGGAACAAGTATAGATGTTTCCAAATTAGAAGAACCAGTAGAAACAAAAGAAGAAAAAGGACCTAAAGGAATTAAATATTATGGTAGTCAAATATTAAATGTAATTTCACAAACTATCAGCCCTATTTTGATGGGAATGGTAGTTGCTGGATTATTTAAAGCAATATTAACTATTTTAACTTTGACAAATATTGTAAGTACAGACAGTCAAACTTATACTTTGCTAAATTTAATGGGTGATTCGTTCTTCTATTTTATGCCTGTATTAGTTGCATATAGTGCATCAAAATATTTCAAATGTAATACGGTATTAAGTTTAATGCTAGCTGGTATTTTACTTCATCCTGATTTCATTAATTTAGTAAATAATGGAGAAAGTATTAGTTTGTTTGGTCTACCTGTTCATGCTATCTCTTATAGTTCTTCATTATTGCCTGTATTGTTTACTGTTTGGGTTCAGTCAAAGCTTGAAAAACTAGTAAGTAAGACATTTTTCACTAAATTAGGAATGCTATCTTTATTCCCAACGTTTTTAATTATGGCTCCACTAACACTGGTTGTAACAGGTCCATTTGGTTCAATTGTCGGAGAATTGATTGCAAATGCAATGTTAGTAATTTATAACAAATATGCAGTATTGGGTGTATTTGCAATTTGTTTCTTGATGCCATTATTTATTTGGACAGGAAGTCATTGGGTTTTTATGCCAGTAGCATTATCAAATATGACAAATTTAGGATTTGATCCATTCTTATGGCTTGGATTTACTGCATGGAACTTTTCACAGTTAGCTGTATCAACTGCAATTATGTTGAAAACAAAAGATAAAGATTTAAAACAAATCGCTGGTTCTGCTGCATTTTCTATTGCAACCGCAGGTATTTCTGAGCCTTGTGCATATGGTTTAACATTAAAATACAAAAGACCAATTATCCCTTCTTTTATTGGATGCGCTGTAGGCGGATTATTCTTTGGAATCTTTAAAGTTAAAGTATTCCAAATGATTAATGTTTCTCTTTTAAGTTTGCCTCAGTTCTTGAATCCAGCAGGTGGAAACAACTTTATGCTTGCTATAATTGGAATAGTATTAGTATTTACTGTAACGTTTGTATTAACTTGGTTTTTTGGTTTTGATGATAAGAAAGATTTAGGCAAATAGGTGATTATATGAAAATTAATGATAGAATTTATTGGATTTCTGGAGGACCTTGGGGATATTTAGGTAATGCATACGCTATTAAACATTCAAATGGTTATGTGTTAGTTGATACAGGAAGCCCAGAAGCACTAGATGTAATTGTTAAAAATTTAAAATATTGGAATATTGATGAGAACAAAATTACACATGTATTAATAACTCATGCCCACGACGATCATACTGGATGTGCACATTATTTTCAGAAATGTGGTGCAAAAATTGTAATGGGAAAAGAAGATGCTAAAATGCTAGAAGATGGTCATTTAGGAGAATATAGTCCTTGTACAAATCATGTTATGCCAGCTTGTAAAGCTGATATTTTGATTGATAAAGATGAAATATTACAGATTGGTGACTTAGAATTTGAGATATTATGCTTGCCAGGACATACAGATGGAACATTATTATACTTTGTTCGAATTGATGATGAAAATGTTATGTTTAGTGGAGATATGTTTTATACAGATGGAAAATGGGGAGAATTTACAAGAACCGGATGGAAAGGAGACTTGTCTTATAACTCTAAAAAATTAGGCGAATCCTTTGAAAGATTATATAAATTAAAAGAAGAACCGGATCTTGCATTGGCTGGCCACGGAATTCCTCGATTTGGTAAAGAGGCAGAAGTGATTCGTTTAGCTTATAAATACTATTTGAAATTTGATAGATAGAATTTATAATGGAGTGCTTGATTTAAATTTAAAAGATATTATGATAAAAGCAATTATATTTGATTTTAATGGTACTATGATTTTTGATCAAGAAATTTTAGAAAAATCATGGACATTATTTTTAAAAAATTTAATACATAGAAAACCAACTGATGAAGAATTCTCCAACTACATTCATGGAAGAAATATAGAAGAGAGTATACATTATTTTTTAGGTGATGATGTAGAAAATATCAATACATTAAAGCTAGAGAAAGAAAAAATATACAGAGATTTTTGCAAGGCAGACAAAGAAAATTATAAGTTGGTTGACGGCTTGCCAGAATTTTTAGATGATTTAAAAATGAAAAATTATGTATGTGCTATTGCAACAGCATCGGGACTAGATAATATTAGGTTTCATTATGAAAATTTAAAATTATATAAATGGTTTGATTGGAATAATATTATTTATAACGACTATAGTTTCAAAGGAAAACCTTCACCTGAAATTTATGAGAAATGTATTCAAAATCTTAATTTAAAAAAAGATGAATGTATAGTATTCGAAGATTCTATATCAGGGATTATTGCAGCAAAGAATGCTGGAGTTTATAAAGTGGTAGCAATAAATAAAAATAAAATGCTTCCTTGCGAAAAAGCAGATTATATCATTTCTGATTATAAAAATGCGATAAAAATAATCGAATAAAAAATTATTTGAGTTCCTATTTCATTCCCCTAAGTTAAAACATCCAATTATAGACATCCTATTTTAAAGAAGTAAATGCGACAATATTTCTGCAAAGAGGAAACAGGTGGGTACTCAAAAAATTATAACTGACTATCAAATATGAACTGGCAAGTAGCATAAGTTGTATGGTCAGTTATATTTGTAACCAAAAATTTTGATAATTTTAAAGAAAAGTATCAAATTTTGTATATCTATGAGGAGAAATAATGAAAAATATCATTTTAACAACAGTTTCTGAACCAAAAAAAGATTGTAATGGCAGTCCTGTATTTTTAACAGATGAAACAATAGAAGAAAGAAAACAAAAAATACTTACCAGAATGCGTAAACTTCATCTTGATAAATTAGTTATTTATGGTGATGTTGAGCATGGTTCTAATTTTGAATATTTAGTTGGATTTTTTACTCGTTTTGAGGAAGCATTATTAATTATAGATAAAAGCGGTGAAATAAATATTGTTCTAGGTAATGAAAATTTAGGTAAAGCTGGAAAATCTAGAGTAAAAATCAGTAAAACTATACATGTGTCTTTATTTTCACTTCCTAATCAGCCAAATCGTACAGATATATCATTTAAAGATTTACTTATTTCTGCCGGTTTAGATAAAGGACAAAGAATTGGTTTAGTAGGCTGGAAAAACTTCACTTCTATTTTAGAGGATAACAAACACACATATGATGTTCCATATTATATTGTTAAAAATATTATTGATATTATTGGCGATGAATACTTATTAAGTAATGAATGTTCAATATTTATTGGTGAAAATGGCGTCAGATGTACAAATAATCCAAATGAAATAGCTCATTATGAATATGGTGCAGCATTAGCTAGTGATTGTATTTTAGATGCCATGAATGATTTAAATCTTGGCATAAATGAACTAGAACTAGGTGATAAACTTGTTAGAAATGGACAACATACTTCTATTGTTACAATAGCTTCTAGTGGTCCTAGATTTATTAAAGCAAATATGTTTCCACGTGATAATACTGTTAAATTAGGTGATCCTATTTCTTTAACGGTAGGATACCGTGGTGGCTTAAGTTCAAGATGCGGATTTGCTGTCGAAAATGAAACACAACTTCCCGTTGATCAAAAAGATTATTTAGAAAGAATTACTATTCCATATTTTAATACTTATGTTGCCTGGCTTGAAAACATCAAATGTGGGCTACAAGGTCATGAAATATTTGATTTAATTGAAAGTGAATTACCAAAAGAAAAATATGGTTGGTCATTATGTCCTGGTCATTTAACTGCTGAAGAAGAATGGATGTCTTCTCCTATTTATGAAAACTCAACTGAAGTATTACAATCTGGAATGCTATTACAAATCGATATTATTCCATCAGTTTCTGGATATACTGGTTCTTCTGCTGAAAGTACAATTCTTTTAGCTGATGAAAATTTACGTAATCAAATCAAAAAAGAATATCCAGGTATGTATAATAGAATGACTGAAAGAAGAACTTATATAATTAATACTTTAGGTATCAATCTATCAGAAGATGTTATGCCTATGTGCTCTACTGTCGCTTATTTAAGACCGTTCTTACTAGCTCATGATAAAGCATTGGTTGTAAAACAATAAATAATCTTTAATCATGAAAATCCAAAGATTATTTCATGTGTAATCACTATAAGCCCAATTGTAAAACTAAACCCTATTAAGAAATAGTAAATACCACGAGGTTGAATTTAGTAATTCCAAATTTACTGAAATTCAACCATTTTTTGAATTCTGCCCATTGCAATTAGAATTTTTAAAAGATAGTAACAATAATAAAGATAAGACTTATGATTTTATAGGATAATAAAATTAAAGAATAGATATTCATAAAATGAATGATAAATCGAAAGAATCCATACTATAATTAGTAAAAATGGAGGAATAAATATGTTTGGTTTTTTAAAGAAAAAAGAAGTGTTCTTATGTCCGGTAGACGGAAAAATTTTACCAATTAGTGAAGTAAATGATCCTGTGTTTTCACAAGAAATGATGGGTCCAGGATTTGCGGTAGTTCCAACATCAAAAGTTGTTGTTGCTCCAATGGATGGAGATGTTGTAACTGTATTTCCTACTTCACATGCCTTTGGTATTAAGTCAAAGAGCGGTATTGAAATGATTATTCATATTGGTATTGATACGGTTGAATTAAATGGAAAAGGCTTTAAACCTTTAGTAAAACAGGGAGATGTTGTTAAAGCAGGAGATGCTTTAGTAGAGGTTGATTTTGATATATTGAAGAAAGAAGGGAAAGATCCAACTTGTATGATTATATTCCCTAATAAAGAGAAATTTTCAATCGTTAAACCTCATGCCAATGTAACAACTGGCCAAGATAATATTATTGAGTTTAATAAATAGACAAAATCAAAAAGAGTAGGAGATCCTTTGTGATTTTTCCTACTTTTTTAAATAAATATTCAGAATTTGAATATACAACCATAATGATTTAGATGCATTGTTGCTTTAATTTTTCAATGATATGATTTGGTTGCTTAAAGGAGTATTAGATTAAAGGAGTATTAGATATGAAAGTAGATGTAAAAAGAATTCAAAATGATATTGAGACTTTAGCCACATTTAATGAAACTCCTGGTTGTGGTGTAACTAGATCTTCGTACACAAAAGAAGATAAAATGGCTAAGGAATATTTAATATCTGAAATGGAAAAAATTGGATTGACTGTTTATGAAGATGGCATGTCAACATTATTTGGACGTCGTGAAGGTAAATTAAAAGATGCGCCATGTGTTATGTTAGGATCTCATTATGACACAGTTTATCATGCAGGCGCATTCGATGGAGTTGCCGGATCCGTTTCGGCATTAGAAGTTATGCGTGTATTACACGAAAATAATTTTGAAAATGATTATCCTCTTGAATTGATTTTAATGAATGCTGAAGAAGGATTTACTTTTGGGCCAAGTACTGGTGTTACAAACTCAAGAGCTATGATGGGAACTCTTACTTATCATGAGCTAGAGACTCGTAAAAACCGTTTTGGACAAACTAAATTAGAGGCTTTAAGAGCGTATGGTGTTGAACCAGATTTGGAAAAAGCAAAAAGAGATCCAAAAACAATTAAAAACTTCTTAGAATTACACGTTGAACAAGGTCCTGTTTTGGATCGTGAAAATATTGAAGTTGGATTAATTAAATATCTTGCTGGTATTGGAAGATATACAATCAAATTCCATGGAAAAACTGCAGATTCAACAGAATTAATGAGTAAAAGAAAAGATGCTCTAGTAGGAGCTGCTTATTTCATTGAAAAATTCAATGCGGTAATGCGTACATTCGGTGATGATGCAACTGGAATGGTAGGACAATTGAATATTGTTCCTAACTCAAATCAGTTCGTACCAGAATATGTTGAGGGTAAAATTGAAATTCGTACTTTCACGAAAGAAGTAGTTGATAATAATGATTTCAATAAGATTATTACAGATTTATTAAATGAAGTAACAGAAAGATATGGTATTCAAACCGAGTTAGAAGAAATTCGAAGAGTCAATTATCCAAACCCAACAGGTCCTAGTATTATGAATTATGAGAATGTTGAAAAAATGGAAAAAATTTGTGATGAACTAGGCTATAGTCATAAACAAATGAACCAAGGAACAGGACATGATTCTATGATTATGGCTGATTTTGTAGATACAAACATGATTTATGTACCTAGTAGAAATGGTGGAGTATCTCACTGTCCAGAAGAATGGACGGAGTATACAGACATTGAAAAAGGTGCTAACGTATTACTTGAATTAGTTAAAGATTTATCCACAAAATAAATAAACACATAAGCAATTTAGAGAAAATTCTTTAAATTGCTTTTTTTTGCAAATTAAAAGAAGAATGTCTACTTTGCATTCTTCTTATAGTTAATATAACCCTCATACAATAGTGTAAATATAAGCATTAATGTACAGAATGAAGAATTATTCAATCTTGTCTCTTGGTTAATATTTGATACTTGGTAGTATAAAGAGTATTTAGCCATGTGAGATAATTCATTCTGTGAAAATAGTGTAATCGATATAATTGGAGTTCCTTTTAATTGAACGGTTTGTATATCTGTTTTAAGCTTTGAAACATTACCAGACAGAGAAACGATAAATAATAAATCGTTCGGCTTTAATGTGTTTGAAATTAAATTAAGTTCAATCTGTCCAGGAATAATAATCAAGTGAATTCCAACATTGATTAAGCATCTAGAGAATTCTTTTAACATCAAGGATTGTCCATATCCAGTTGCATAAGCATAGATTCGATTTGAAGTTGCCATTAGTTTATAAATATCTTCAATAAATTTATTTTGTTCAAATAAACGAATTGTAGATGTCACATCTTCTAATACAACAGAAGAACCAATCTTATTCGTGTTAATAACGTTTGCACGATCCTTTCGATCTAGTTCGTTTCTTAAAAAATATCTGAATTCACTATAGCCTTTGAATCCTAATTTTTGAACAATTCGAATAATACTGGATGCACTCGCATTTGATAACTGTGCTATTTCGGATACTGTTTTTCCTTGACATAATTCCATATTTTGGAAAATAAAATTTAATATATATAAATCGTTTTCATTTAATTGAGTATGATGTTGATTTACTAATTCTTCAAGTGTCATATATATCTAAGTCCTTTACTTCATATATCTATCATATGTCAACTTTTATAAAAAATAAACCTTAATTTTTTTCTTTAAATGCATGTTCTTACGTATTTATATCGTTGGATGAAAATTCAAGAAATGGATGGAAAAACAGACTTTGATAAACAATTTTAAAGACCTTTGATTTATTGAATTGAAATTTATTTTAATGTAGCATATGAAATGTAAGAGCTTGCAAGCGATTATTACACAGTTTGGAATTGTAAAGGAGAGAAGAATTACATGAGAACGTTTATACAAAAGCTAGGTAAGTCCATGATGGGACCGTTATCTATAATCGTAGCAGCTGGTTTGTTGTTAGGTATCACTACTATTTTAACCAATGCTAGTTTAGTTGGAGAAGCATTTGCGAGTGCAGCAGGTGTTCAAGTTGTTGTAGGTGCAGTATCTGCATTAGTTGGAAAGGTATTTGGATTATTACCATAGTAGTTACGCATGAAAAATAAAATGGCTTAAATAAACG
>UMKZ01025879.1_pt1 | contig 11353 bp, 7 predicted proteins | sample 1966441 | NCBI WGS metagenome assembly UMKZ01 (sample SAMEA4836189, study PRJEB28245) | human gut metagenome | biome: gut microbiome; material: fecal sample | place: Denmark | collected 2008
TCCACCAAGACCTATACGGGCCACACGCTCGGCGCCGCAGGCGTCACCGACGCGGGGCTGCTCGTGCTCGGACTGATGCACGGGGGGCTGAAGCTCCCCGCCCAATTCTCCGAAGGCCAGACGCCCGACGAGACGCTTCCGCTCTCGGGCGTGTTGCGCGAACCCGCGCTCATTGCGCCCGGCCCCGTCATGAGCACGAACCTCGCCTTCGGCGGCAGCAACACGGCCCTCATCTTCGAACCGACTTCCTGAACGGCACGAATCCATGTCTGAAACCACCCAAACCGAATTTCTTGATCCGGAAAGCTATCTCCCGCACAGGAAGCCCATGTGCGTCATCACCCGCGTCGTCAGCGTGGGCGAGGCGGATGTCACGACCGAGGCGGATCTGGACGCCGACGGCGTCTTCGCCACCCACTGGCGTCCCGATGGAGAGCTGCCCGAAGCCTTCTTCCTCGAGGTGATGGCCCAGACGATCGGCATCTGGTCGCACGTGCACGACGATCTTACCGTCGTGCCCGTGGGCGACAGGAAGGCCGACGCGGGGCTTCTGCTTTCGGTGCGCGGCATCAGGATCGAGCGTTGCGTCAGGAGAGGCGAGGGCACTCTCGTCTGCACCATGTCGAAGATGATGCTCGACGACCGTCTCGCGGTCTTCGAGGGCAAGGTCTCGTGCAACGGCGAAGCCGTCGCTTCGGGACGCCTCACCGTCTTCCAGCCGCTGGAGAGCGAAATCGACTCGCTTCTCGCCGTCTGACGGCATAATTCACCCTCATACTGAAAGTCAATTCAAAAACGGATCATGACCGACTACAAGAAAACCGTTCTCATCACAGGCGCCTCGCGCGGCATCGGACGCGCGTGCGCGGTCGAGCTCGCCCGCACGGGGCACGCGCTCGTTCTCAACAGCCGCAGGCCGTCCGCCGAGATGGACGAGACCGTCCGCCTCTGCGAAGAGGCGGGTGCAGAGGTTCGCACGCTCTTCTTCGACGTGGGCTCGACCGAGGCCGCCCGCACGGCGATCGAGGCCGACATCGCGGCCAACGGCGCCTACTGGGGCGTCGTCCTCAACGCAGGCGTCACCTGCGACAACGCCTTCCCCGCACTTGAGGAGGAGGACTGGAAGCGCGTGATCGACGTCGACCTCAACGGCTTCTACAACGTCATCCATCCGGTCGTCATGCCGATGGTCAGGGCCCGCAAGGGCGGCCGCATCGTCACGATGTCGTCGGTTTCGGGCGTCACGGGTAACCGCGGCCAGACCAACTACAGCGCCGCCAAGGCGGGTCTCATCGGCGCCTCGAAGGCGCTTGCCGTCGAGCTCGCCAAGCGCCGCATCACGGTCAACTGCGTCGCGCCCGGCCTCATCGACACGGGCATGGTCGACATGAACGAAATCGCCCGCGAGCACGCGATGGCGATGATTCCGATGCAGCGCATCGGCACCCCGGAGGAGGTGGCGGCCGTCGTCGGCTTCCTCATGGACGAGCGTGCGTCCTACATCACGCGCCAAGTCATCAACGTCAACGGAGGCATGATCTGATGCGCAGAGTCGTAGTCACCGGCATGGGCGGCGTCACGTCGCTCGGCCAGAACTGGGAAACGGTCAAGGCGGGTCTTCTCGCCCACAGGAACGCGGTGCGCCGCATGCACGAATGGGACGACATCGAGGGCCTCAACGCCAGGCTCGGCGCGCCCGTCCTCGACTTCACGCTGCCCGAGCACTACACGCGCAAGCGCATCCGCTCGATGGGCCGCGTCTCGCTTCTTTCGACCCGCGCGACCGAACTCGCCCTCGAACAGGCGGGCCTCATCGACGATCCCGTCATCAAGAGCGGCCGCACCGGCATCGCCTACGGCTCCTGCACGGGCAGCACCCGCGTCGTGGCCGACTTCGGCGAGATGATCGTCAACCGCAATACGCGCGGCATCACCGCCACGACCTACGTGCAGATGATGCCGCACACCACGGCCGTCAACACGGGCCTCTTCTTCGGCATCACCGGCCGCGTCATCCCGACGCCGAGCGCCTGCACGTCGGGCTCCCAGGCGATCGGCTACGCCTGGGAGGCCATCCGCCACGGCTATCAGGACGTCATGGTGGCGGGCGGCGCCGAAGAGCTCTGCCCCTCCGAGGTCGCGGTCTTCGACACGCTCTTTGCCGCCAGCACCCGCAACGACGAGCCCGAGCTCACGCCGCGTCCCTTCGACGCCAACCGTGACGGCCTCGTGATCGGCGAAGGCGCCTGCACGCTCGTGCTCGAGGAGTTCGAGCACGCCCGCGCGCGCGGCGCCAGGATCTACGCCGAACTCGTCGGCTTTGCGACGAACTGCGACGCCACCCACATCACGCAGCCCAACAGCAAAACCATGCGCATCTGCATGGAGGAGGCGCTCAGGACCGCAGGCCTCGCGCCCTCCGACATCGGCTATCTGTCCGCCCACGGCACCGCCACCTCGCGCGGCGACTGCGCCGAGTCGAACGCCACGGCGTCGCTATTCGGCAACAGGACGCCCGTCTCATCCCTCAAGAGCTTCTTCGGCCACACGCTCGGCGCCTGCGGTTCGATCGAGGCCTGGCTTGCCATCGAGATGATGCGCGAAGGCTGGTTCAGCCCGACCATCAACCTCACCGACATTGATCCCGAATGCGGCGAACTCGACTACATCACGGGTAAGGAGCGCAGGATCGACACCGAGTTCGTCCAGAGCAACAACTTCGCCTTCGGCGGCATCAACACGTCGCTCATCTTCAAGCGAATGTAAGCCGAAATTCCAACCGAATAACACGTCAGGAGAATTTTTCTCCTGAAATGTTGGAGAATCCTCCTTTATGACCAAGTTCGCCTCCAAAGTTCTCACTGATTGACAATTCCTTCTTCCATGCGCTCGGCCTGGCAGCAATGTACCATGACACGTCCTTGAAAGGAATCGCCTGAATTTCAGCACGCTTGTGGCAACCGATGTAGCCGGAATCAAGGAAGACCTTCTTCTCAAGCCCCTTCAGAAGGTCGCCCAGATGAGTAATGTCATGTTCATTAGCCGGTGCGGCGACCGTGCCATAGATGATCCCGGATTCGGAGCAGGCAGCAATGTGCTCCTTCATTCCGAAATGCCAGGTGTTGGCCTTCTTGCCCGAAGCCATCTCAGGATCTCGAGCGTGAGCCTTGTTCTTCGTTGACGACGGCGCTTCGATAAAGGTGCCGTCAGCCGCCACCATATCAAAAGAACAGGCTCCGGCCTCTGCTGCCAGGTTTACCGTGCGCTCGAGGAATTTCTGCGCCAACCCATGTTGTTCAATGAAATGCCGGAAGCGCAGTATCGTCGAATCTGAGATGAAATGACGAGTGCTGGACACGCGGCAGAAGTTGCGAGCCACCATATCGCTCGCCAAATATGACTCCATCTCTGGATCAGACAGGTTGAGAGAGACCTGAAGCAGATGAACCCGAACCATCGTTTCAAGGCGCGTATACGGCCTTCCTTGTTGAACCGTCTCGCCGGCTTTGATGTGGTAGTGAGGCAGGCATAGTTGGATCAATTCGTTGATTACATCATCTGTCAAGCGATCCATGGCATTCACGCGGCGATCAGCATGAGCCCGACGAACATGTAGGAACTTTTCAGCGTCAATGTCTGCAAAGCTCAATTGACCATTAAACAACTCTTCCATAGCGATTACAAGATCGTAAACGCCAACGCAATAGAATTATGCTATTTTGATGGCAAAAAACACCATTGTTTGACGTTGTAAAGAAAAACCGAACGGAACAATTTTGTTCAATTCGGCTTGGGAACAGGGGTTTTTGAAGAGCTTCCCCAACGAAATTTGGATGCTGATTGATCAGGATGACTGGCCGGCTTCGCATGTTGAATCATTGAAAGAAGGAAAGGGCATTCGTCAGGCCGTGGAGGCGCGGCACCAGTCCCATGTGCTAAACGAAGCGAGACACGCTTCGGACGGAAAGGCTCCGCACGAGGTCAGGAAGGTTGAGGAGAGGCAGTGAGCGGCAGGCGCCTTTCTTCCTGTCGTGTCATTGCTTTGCCTTCGTATAATTTCCTTTTCATGGGCCTGCATTGCGTGGGCCCCGTATTGAGAAGGAAACGGAGCCTTGATTGAGCCGACCGATTCAGAACAAAAGGAAAGATCCGTCGCCGTGACGCTCGGCGAGGTGCTTGCCGGACTTCATGGCATGGCGGAAATACCGGGAATGCCTGATTTGGCGGAAATGCCGCCTGATGGCTTCACGTTTCAGATCCCGCCGTGCCAGCGCCCTTATCGCTGGAAACTCTCCGACATTGAGCACGTGCTCGCCGACGTAGCCGACATGAGGTCCGCTGAATCGACGACGCTCTGGTACTTCGGGCCGATCTGCTTCAGGCGTGACAAGGACGTCATGCAGATCTACGACGGCCAGCAGCGTCTCACATCGATGCTTCTCGTGGTCTCGGTGCTGGCCGAACGCCTTCAGGCGGACGGTGCAAACCTCGGACTTTCAGAAGAACAGGCCGAAAGGCTGCGAAGCGCCGCCGAAGGCGCCGCACGGTTCAGCTACGAGCGTCCCGCTACGGTTGATGCCATCATGCTCATGGCAGAGCGTTTGCGCAACAGGTTCGGCGTCAACAGGACAGCGGAGGCAGCTCAGTTTGACGTGAGAGATGATGCGAAACGCGTCGTCTGGATGCTCGATCACGTCTTCTTCAGCGCCACCGTTTTGCGCAGCGACATCGAGGCCGCACAGTATTTTCAGGGCGAAAACAACCGTGGTGCATCGATGCAGCTCGTCGACCTCGTCAAGTCGCTGAACCTCAGGTTTGTGCCTGAGGCTGATCTCGAAAAGTATGCGGCTCTCTGGACGAATCTGGCCGAACAAAGAACGCGGGGTACTTTTCAGGGAAGCGATGCCGTCGAGCGCGTGTTGCTTCCGTCCATGCTCATTGTCCGCGGGCTCTGGACGTTCGAGGCCGAGGCGAATGATGCCGACGACTACAGGCACTTCATCAGCGGCCGCGGCGATTTTGCAAGGAAAAGGATTTCGGACTCAAGGGCCGGTACTCAGGGCGAGGCCACGTTTCCGACGCTTTCCTCGATGCCGCGCACGGGTGTTCCGTTCTTCAGGACACTTGTCTGGAGCGCGGTTCTGCTTGCTGCCGTGAGGCGGACGCTCGACACTGAGGCAGATGATTATCAGCAGTACATCACGGGCCAGGAACTCGAGCCTCTGCTCTGCAACGGACTTGTTTACTGGGCCGACGCCTTCGTGACCGACGCCGACGGCAGCATGCCGAATCGTTTCGAAGCCTTCATGGCGTCGGCACTCGAGGATCCTTCGCAGGTGAATCCCGACCTCCTCGCCGAGGCGGACATCGTCAAGGAGTGTGCCGCTCGTCTTGCGCGCGATCCCGCCTATGAAGGATGGCGCGAAGCGCTCCTTCTCGTGATGGAGACGTTGAGACTGTTGTGGGAGAGGGTCGACTGGCGCCGCATCGTCAGGGCGCTTGCGCTTGAAAGGACCGGCGAATGCCTGCTGCTCGTGCCGTATGCCTGCGGCCGGGCGGAGGAGACGGTTGCGGAGCTCTTCAGGCGAGTCCGATATCGCCCGTCGTCGATGACAGGTCCGAACGGGCACAACGGGGACAACGAGGAGAGCAAGAAGGAAAAGAAGAATCATGCGCACCAAGTGAGCAAGGCAAGCAAGATGGTTGTATTTGATCTGTATGAGGCCTGCGGGAGTCGTTCCGAAAGCATCGCCGCCGTGTTCAATTCGTAGGAGTTTTTGATGATGAAGGAAAACACTTTTGCCGTTAGCCTCACCTTGGAGGACCTCAAGCGCCGTCGTCTTGTGATTCCGTGCTTCCAGCGTCCATACCGCTGGACCAGAGATGAGGCCGCAGTCCTCTTCGACGATCTCATGGCTTTTCAAGAGGTCGCGAAGCTCGATTCGTCGATCCGCTATTCGCTCGGCACGATCGTGACGGCAAGGCTCGATCCCAGGGGCGAAGAACTCTTCGTTCTTGATGGGCAGCAGCGACTGACGACGGTCGCGCTTCTCGAGAACGTACTTGAGAGCCATCTTGACAAAGAGATGGCTGACGAGAAGGCGCCGCTTCCGCCGAAGTGGCTTTCCTACAGGAATCTGCCTGAGGGAGCGTCATTCCCTGGCAGGTGGAAGAAGGCGGGACGGAAAGAGGTTTTTGATTCCAACGGCGTAAGAGACGCCTTTGAGGAAAGGCTGTCGATGTCCAAGGACGATTCGGTGGGGCTGGATCCCGAGCGCGTTCTCGAACTGCTTCGCAACCGCGTCTTCTTCAATCTCGCTGAGGTGCCGCTGGAGTCTCTTGCGCAGACGAATGATCAGGAGGTGCACATTGAGGCTGCCATGATGTTCGAGAACGTCAACGTCCGTGGCGTGCCGCTCACCGACGCCGACATTCTCAAGGCGCAGCTTGTCGAGAGAATGGATCCCGACGATGCGGACTTCTACGATCAGACATGGAGCGCGATCCTGAAGGCGCTCGCTCTGAACTCCGTCGAGGCCCTGCCGGATCTTTCGAAAATCGAGGTCAAGGCGGTGAGCACCACCCATGGCGGCCCGCTGTCAGACATCCTGAAGCGATCCCGCGGGCAGAAGGTCCGCGTGCTTGCGGGCACTGGTTCGGATGAAGGGAAGGGGGGACGTAGTTCTTCGACACATGCGGCGCTCGATGCGACGATGCTGCTTGTCACCGCCCGCGTGCTGTGGAAGGCTTTGGTGAATCAGGACGTCGACGACTACCTGACGCGCGAGAAGTTCCAGCTCCGCTTCAAGCCTCTTCTTGACAAGGATGAAGCCCGACGTTGTGGGAACGCCTGGCAGTTCCTGCACCTGATGCTTGTCACCGCTCGCTTCGTGCTCGAATGGTGTCCGAAGTCGGGCAGCGAGGGCTTGTCCTTCGACAATGAGACAAACGCAAAGCTTCTCGGCGATGTCGGCGTGGAGCTTCTCGAGACGCTTATGGCCGAATCCGGCGGCGCCACGGGCCGATACTGGATCGTCCTCGGCGTGCTGCTTTATCGCAACGCCATCGTGAAGAACGGCGGGCGCGGGATTGAGGACGTGACGTCAAGAAACGAGCTGAAGCAGGCTGCGCATGCTCTCAAGCCGGGCGCAAACAAGGGCTTCGCAAAGGATCTCGTCGATCGTCTCAAGGCGTGGGGTGCCCGCCTCGCATTCGAAAAGGGGATCGTCCCCTCCGTGGAACTGGCCTCTCAAATGGCGAACGAGGAGCCGCAGCCTCTTCCGGACAACTCTTCGACGGAGCACTGGCTCTATCCCGGCCGCCGTTATCTATTCTGGACGGACTGGCTCATCCGGTGCGACAGCAGACAGAATTTCGATGTGATGAAGAAGGTCTTCGCCGATTTGTCGACCAAGTTCTTCAAAGATCCCAATTCACAGGTCAAGTTCTTCAAAGATCTCGGGGACAGGATTGAAAAGAGCCGCATCACCTTCAGTGGTCAGGTTGAACACTGGGTCCCGCAGGCTGACGACAGGGCATCCCGCCTTCTCGCCGGGGAAGCCCGTCATCTCGATGAAGAACCTCGCCAGATTGATATTTTTGGGAATCTCGCCCTCATCGACGCCTCGCTCAACAGCAAACTCACCCGTTGCGGCAGTAAGATGAAGGCCGAAATCGTCAAGCAAGCCGGCGGCAACCTGAGCGTGAAACTTCTGTGGCTCACCTGCTGGTCGGAGCTGTGCCAAAGGGATCTGGACATGACGATGGACCTGCCCGTCCTCAACGCGGCCTGGAACCAGTTCGCACTGGAGGCAACACGGAAATACGCCGCCAAAGCAGGCCAGTGATTAAGCTGTGAACGGTACCGCATGCGGTGAGGAAGGTCGAGGAGATGCACTGAGCGGCGGGCGCTTTTCTTCCTGCCGTGTCGGTGCTCCGGCGTCGATATAATTTTTTTCATGGGCCTGCATTTCGCGGGCCGAGCCTTGAGAAGGGAACGGAGCCTTGACTGAGCCTACTGATGCCGAACATGGGGAAAGGTCCATCGCCGTGACGCTCGGCGAGGTGCTTGCCGGACTTCAGGGCATGGCGGAAATTCCGGGAATGCCTGAATTGGCGGAAATGCCGCCTGCGGGCTTCACGTTTCAGATCCCGCCGTGCCAGAGGCCGTACTGCTGGAAGCTCTCCGACATTGAGCACGTGCTCGCCGACGTGGCCGACATGAGGTCATCAGAATCGACGACGCCCTGGTACTTCGGGCCGATCTGCTTCAGGCGTGACCAGAATGTCATGCAGATCTACGACGGCCAGCAGCGTCTCACATCGATGCTTCTCGTGGTCTCGGTGCTGGCCGAACGCCTTCAGGCGGACGGTGCAAACCTCGGACTTTCAGAAGAACAGGCCGAAAGGCTGCGAAGCGCCGCCGAAGGCGCCGCACGGTTCAGCTACGATCGTCCCGCTACGGTCGATGCCATCATGCTCATGACAGAGCGCCTGCGCAACAGGTTCGGCCTCAACAGGAAGGCGGGTGCAGGCCAGCTTGACGTGAGAGCGGATGCGCAACGCGTCGTCTGGATGCTCGACCATGTCTTTTTCAGCGCCACCGTTTTGCGAAGCGACATTGAGGCCGCACAGTATTTCCAAGGTGAAAACAACCGTGGTGCATCGATGCAGCTCGTCGACCTCGTCAAGTCGCTGAACCTCAGGTTTGTGCCTGAGGCTGAGCTCGAAAAGTACGCGGCTCTCGGGACGAATCTGGCCAAGGAAAGACCGTGGGGAACCTTTCAGGGAAGCGATGCCGTCGTGCGCGTGCTGCTTCCGTCCATGCTCATTGTCCGCGGGCTCTGGACGTTCTGGGCCCATTGGAATGATCCTGCCGACTACAGGCACTTCATGAGCGGCGGCGGTGCTCTTGCAAGGAAAAGAATGTCGGACTCAAGGGGCGGTACTCAGGGCGAGGCCACGTTTCCGACGCTTTCCTCGATGCCGCGCGCGGGTGTTCCGTTCTTCAGAACACTTGTCTGGAGCGCGGTTCTCCTTGCCGCCGTGAGGCAGACGCTAGACACTGAGGCAGATGATTACAAGAAGTACATCACGGGCCAGGAACTGGAGCCTCTGCTCTGCAACGGACTTGTCTACTGGGCCGACGCGTTCATGACGGACGGTGACGGCAGCATGATGAAGCGTTTCGACGACTTTATGGCGTTGGCACTCGAGGATCCTTCGCAGGTGAATCCCGACCGCCTCGCCGAGGCGGACATCGTCAAGGAGTGCGCCGATCGTCTTTCGCGCGACTCCGCCTATGAAGGATGGCGAGAGGCACTTCTTCTCGTGATGGAGATGGTGAGACTGTCGTGGGGCAGACTCGACTGGACCCGCGTCGTCAAGGCACTGGCGCTTGAAAGGACCGGCGAATGCCTGCTGCTCGCGCCGTATGCAGGCGGTCGGGCGGAGGAGACGGCCGAGGAGCTCCTCAGGCGAGCTCGACTTCTGGCAGGTGCGGGCTGGGAGAGCAGGATGGCTGTTTTTGAGGCGTATGACGCTTGCGGGAGCCGTTCCGAAAGCATCGCCGTCGTGTTCAAGTCGTAGGAGCTCTGATGACGACGGAAAACACTTTTGCCGTTGGAGGCTCAAGAACCGTCATCTGGTGACTCCGTGCTTCCTGCGGCCGTGTCGCTGGACCTTTTTCATCCTTGACGGGCAGCCTTAGCGCGAAGCTCCTGTGGCTCGCCTGCTGGTCGGAGCTGCGCGAAAAAGATCTGGACAAGACGGAACTGCCCGCCCTCAACAAGGCCTGAAATCAGTTCGCACTGGATGCGACCCGGAAATACGCCGCCAAATCCGGCCGGTGATGAGTCAGGGGACGGGCCTTTCGGAGCGCTTTCGGATCATCGCCCGTCCCGCCGTTATTTTCATTTCAGGTCCCGATCGCATCCGAAAATGCTGTCGAAAGCCTCTGGTGATACACTAAGGTAATTTGCATAGACGAAGTGAGTTTCTAGGCGGTATCTCCTAAGACATACTGCCCGACCTAGGCAGTTTGCCATCCCGTATTTGCGGGTTTTTCAAAAATCTCTGTGCCGCAGGCATGCGCACGGAGATTTTTTGATGCAACATCTCCATGTTTCCTCTCCGCCGGCCCGTCGGGCGCTCCCTTTCCCGGATGGAAAACAGAATCCCCCAAAAATAGAAACACTGGAGAGCCAGGTTATGACCCGACAGAAAGAGGAGGCCAGGCGCGAAGCCGGCCTCAAAGGGCTTTATCGCTCGGAACTCGAGCACGACGCGTGCGGCGTGGGTGCCGTCGTCAACATCAAGGGCAGGGCGTCGCACAAGGTCATTGAAGATGCGCTGCTGATTCTGCACAACCTCGACCATCGAGGCGCCGTGGGCGCCGATCCGCTCTGCGGCGACGGCGCGGGCATTCTCATTCAGATTCCGGACGCCTTCTACCGCGAGGAGATGCGTGCGCAGGGCGTTGAGCTTCCCGCAGTCGGCGACTACGGCGTCGGCATGATCTTCCTGCCGCAGGAGGCCGCTTCCCGCGCCGCCTGCGAACAGGAGCTCGAGCGCTCGGTCAGGCGCGAAGGCCAGGTCGTGCTCGGCTGGCGCGACGTTCCCGTCTGCGAAGTGATGACGATGAGTCCGACCGTGAAGGCGAGCGCGCCCGTCATCCGCCAGATCTTCATCGGCCGCGGGCCCGACGTGATGGTCCAGACCGCGCTCGAGCGCAAGCTCTACGTCATCCGCAAGACGGCCTCCCACCGCATTCAGGCCCTGAAGCTCACGCACGGCTCCGAGTACTTCGTGCCGTCGATGAGCACGCGCACCGTCGTCTACAAGGGCCTGCTGCTCGCCGATCAGGTCGGACAGTACTACCTTGACCTGCAGAACGAAAAGGTCGAGAGCGCCATCGCCGTCGTGCACCAGCGATTCTCGACCAACACCTTCCCGAGCTGGGCTCTTGCGCATCCGTACCGCTACATCGCGCACAACGGCGAAATCAACACGGTCCGCGGCAACAACTTCTGGCTGCGCGCCCGCGAGCAGGTCTGGCAGTCGCCCGTGCTCGGCGGCGACATCCGCAAGCTCGCCCCGATCATCTACGACGGCCAGTCCGACACGGCGAGCCTTGACAACGCCATCGAGCTGATGGTGATGTCGGGCTATTCGCTCGCGCAGGCGATGCTCATGCTCGTGCCCGAAGCCTGGGAGAAGTCGACGACGATGGATCCCGACAGGCGCGCCTTCTACGCATATCATGCCCCGATGATGGAGGCCTGGGACGGTCCGGCCGCCATCGTCTTCACGGACGGCGTGCAGATCGGCGCGACGCTTGACCGCAACGGCCTCA
>UMKZ01016034.1_pt1 | contig 11349 bp, 6 predicted proteins | sample 1966441 | NCBI WGS metagenome assembly UMKZ01 (sample SAMEA4836189, study PRJEB28245) | human gut metagenome | biome: gut microbiome; material: fecal sample | place: Denmark | collected 2008
CGCGCCCCTCTTCATCTCAATGCTGACTGTTGCCTTCTGGCCCGTGGATGTGCCTTTCTCGTCACCACTGCTGTACTGGTGGTCATACGTCCATGTCAGCATTGCGCTGTCACCTTCCTTGATGATGGTCTTGCTGACGGCTGCATCCAGCACGATTTTAGTGGTCGAAGCGTCACCGCCTCCACCGCCGCTTCCTGCCGGAATGTCCGCAGACGCTATCTCCGCACCGCTCTTGTTGGTCAGTGCCAGGCGCACGCTGCTGCCGTCGTCACTCAGTTCGGCGTTCATGCCCAAGACGGTGCTCGCCTCTATCTCCATCAGCTTTGCCGCCACCGCCGCGTTCTGCACCGGATTCGTCGAACTTACGTTCAGGCTCTCGTCCACCTCAGTCTCGCTGATGGTGATGGCGACGTTGCCGTCCTCGCCTGGCTCCAGCTTCTTGCCGTTCAGCGTCACGCTCTTCACCGTGCCGTCGCCGCCAAAGTCCTCCCAGCTCGCCGCCTGCTCCCAACTCTCAATGTTCGTGCCCTTGAACTGCTTGGTCTCCCATTTGCCCTGTGCCGTCTCGTAGGTGATGCAGCGTCCCTTCGCACGTGCCTTTCCTTCCACGGCTGCTATGGCGGTCTCAAGCGTATAGTATCCGCTCTCCAGCGGAACCTGCTCCGTCACGTTATAGGTGTTGCCACCGCCGCTTCCGCTTATCTCCACCAGGTTCTCTTCCTCATCGCTCCACACATACACCACGCCACCGCACACATACGCCTTGTCCTTCAGTACCTCCGTGCGCACATCGTTCATGTACATGTCTGCACCAGGCCAGTTGTTGCAGTATCTGTCGCCCTTCTTTCCGCGGAAGGCTTTGTTCACCGTGTCATAGTACACACCGTCTATCTGCGGATACGATACAAGCTGTCCCTCCACGCCTTCCACCAGCCCGTCAAACCGTGCTGTCGCGCCGTTTCTCGCAGCCAGGGCCGTGTCCTTGTACTCCGACTCCACGCTTTCTGCCTTTGCCACAGCTGCGTTGGTCTTCTGGGCGGCATCAGTGGCCTTGCTTGCCGCATCGTTGGCGGTTTGGGCTGCAGCCTTTGCTGTTGCTGCTGCCGTATCAGCTTTCTTTGCCGATGCGTCAGCCACAGCAGCAGAAGCCTTGGCGACAGCTGCTGCATCCTCCGCAGGTTTCGACAGCAGTTTCAGCGGAGCGCTCACTATAGTCTCGCCTCTCATGGCAGGGAGGCTCACCACACCGTCCAGCGTGCTCACCGCTTCCAGCTCGTCCACACTCTGACTGTCTGTCTTTATCTGGTTCACCACATCCAGGACCAGTTCCTTTTTCTCTTCTTCTGTCAGTGCCATAGTCGTATCTCTCTTTTTGTTATGATAGTTTATTGATGATTCTTGCCGTATATTTCGTTGGCCAGCCGTTCAGCGTCTCGGTGCTGTCTGGGTCATATACCAGTAGCACCTCAAGCGTATCTCCCTTACCCATATTCAGCGTTTCGTAGTGTCCGCCATCCCAATCTACCATCACAGGCAGTTCCTCGGTGTTCCAAGGATATTCCTTTTTGCTGTCCTGCTGGCTGTAGCGTCCACACACCTTGTAGTTGCTCGACCCTATATCGGCGATGATAGTTATTCTCATACAGAATGGGGTATTCTTTCCAATGGCCAAACCATCCCTCACTTGCCCTATCTTGGGCAGTGCCACAACGGCAGAATCTTGCGTCGCCTTAACGATGAAGCGGGTCGCAGCCTGCAGGTCCATATAGCCGACAAACACCGTGTTCGCCTTGTCAAGGGCTATTTTTTTGTATGCATAGCCGTCCATAGCTCCGTTCAGCACACCAGAACCCTTACCCGCAAAGGCAAAGTTTCCGTTCATGGAGTTTTCTATGTCGAACACGATGCCATACTTCGGGGATATGCCAAAATCGAAGTTGTAATCAGTGGCAGTATCTACCAACCGGCATAGCATAGGTTGTCCGTAGTTGTTCCACGTGCCGAAGATGGCTTGCCGTCCCTTGTCGTTGAACCCTATCATGTCATCATACAAGAACAGACCGTTTTCGGTATCCTTCACCTCTATTGTGCCATCTTCGTTATAAATTACATCTGCACCACCTATGTGCCCGTTTCCTATGCTGAAACCACCTATGGCTCCACCCTCAGCGTACACGTGGCCTCGGAACGTTCCATTCACAGCCTCGATGCTGCCGTCTTCCTTCACCTTGAAATAGCCGTTGGCCGTCACCAGGCCCTCCAGCTTGATATTGTCAGCCGTCAGCTTGATGACGGTTTTCTTATTGCCCTCTGCATCCGTTTCCTCTACACCCACTCCTATCAGAGCCAGTTTGCCGTTTGCATCCTTAATATAGATTCCCGTACCTTCGGGTTGAACCATCAGTCCCGTCTCTTGCAGTGCTCGCTCGTCCTTGTCATACACAGCTGCCGATATTTTCACCAGTCGCTCCGACTGCTCGAACAGCGTTTTGTACTTGTACGTCAGTGCCTCAATCTTGTCTGTGCTCAGCACAAGCATATACAGATAGATGTCGCCGTCAAACGACAACTTAAAGTCGCCCGTGCCGTTCCACAGTCCGCTGCAGGTGTATTGCACATAGCCGCCGGTAGCAGCGATTTCCTCGCTCACCTCCATACTGTTGAAATCCGCAAACCCCGTCTTGTCAACATTCTCAAAGCCAATCTTCAGCGTGCCCGACTTTGCGCAGCGATAAAAGAAGCTCAGATACACGGGCAAGGCTTCCTTCTTCCCATCGCTTTTTGTCGGAAAGGTCGGCACAAACCGCAGATTCTCATGCTTCTGTCGGATATACTTGTTGCGTATCCGCACCACCTTGCGTCCCATGTCTGTCACCACGCTCGCGCCGTCACCCTTCTTCGATAGGGCTGCGCCGTTGGCCCACACCCATTTGTTGCCGACGAGAAAGAACACCGTCTCATTCTCCGAGTTCCACTTCTCCAGTCCCGATGCAAACGTCGGGTTGTTCAGGTATCCCTTTTCGCTTAGGAAATCATTCCTCACGCTGTCAATCGCGCTCTGCACTTTGCCCTCCGTTATCTCAAAACGAGTCTTCACGTCCTCACCAGTCTCCAGCACGAAGGTTCCCTTCATATAGGCGTTGTCTGCATACAGTCCGTTGCCCCGTGGTTGGCGGTCTGCCGGAAACTTGTCGTCCTTAATGCCGTCCAGGTTACCGAGCCTTGCACGCAAAGCGTTGTCAAAGGTCTTGCCACTCACACCGTCCATCACATCAACTCTCGGCTGACCGTCCTCGGTGGCCGATATGAGCACCATATTCTGGCGGTCGGAGTTCGCCGTGTTGCCCATCAGCACACACTCATCACCCTCCTTCGGTTCCACGCCCTCGAACTCCTCCTTCACCACCACGATGCCAGTCTCCGTAACATCGGTCACTTCCACCCAGTAGCTCCGCATATCCTTGCCCGTGAATGTCTGGCAGCGCACCAGGTCGTGCTGTACAAACATATTCTCCTGCTCGAAGGTGATAAGATAGTGCCCGCCCGATTCCTCCACGGTCTTGATGCGTCCGTTGGCCGCGCTCACGCATATCTGACCGCCCACACTCCTCACCTTCTCGATGAGCAGCTCCAACACGGCCATCGTATGCCTCACCGTCAGTTTATCCACCGTCAGGTAGGTACGCCCATCCTCACCTTTCCACAGTTGAAACCCTGCGCCCAGCAGTCCGTCCACAAACTGCCCCGCGCTCCTTATGCTGTCCGAGGTCACGGAGTCAAAGGCCACACCATCAGTCTTTCTCACTGGCTGATTCAGATAATCATCAAACTCATGGTAATCCCACTTATCTGCATTGTCTGCTTCCTTGGCGTGGTCCGCCTCCAGTGCATGTTTCGACTCATCTGCGTTCACAGCATGGTCTGCCTCATTTGAGTGGTCAGCTTCTATCGCATGGTTGCTGTCCTTGGCATGGATAGCCTCCTTCGCCAGTTCTGCGATATCTGCCTTGGCCGCATGCGCAGCCTCCTTCACAGCCATGCCGCCGTAAGCGGTGCCGCTCGTTCTCAGTGCCGACGTACTGCCCTCGTTCTTTGGTTTCTTTATTACCTTGATGTCTATCATTGCTCAATCTCCTTAAGTGTCATTTCTGCATATCCTTCCTCAAGGTTGCGACTGATGCCCTGCACGAAGAAGGTTTTATCCATCATGGGATGGCGATAGTGAGCGAACAAACTCACGATGCCACCATCTGTATCCGTCAACTTCTGCGTCATAACAACCCTTGGTGCATGCCACTCTTTGTAATAGTAGTCCACATACAACTGCTCAGGCTTAGCGCTCATACCCCTCGAATAGTCATATACCGCCAACAGTCCCTCTCCTGTCAGCGTGTTCAATGGGGTGCTCATCTTCACGCTGTCCGTCACGTCCAACGTCTGGCACTCCGCAGCTGTAAGTGCTGAGTTTATCTTCATTTCGATGTCGTCCTTCACGTTCACAAAGCTCTCCTTTGTGTCGCTCATGTAAACGAGGTCGTTATCACCAGTGTTGTTCACCAGTCCGTTGTCGCTGTATATCTTCACTTCAAACTGCTCCACCATGATACTACTCACATGCGCCAGCAGCGGTATCGTTGTACTGTTCCATTTCGTGTGTCTGAACCACGTCTTGTGCCGTCTCGTCACCACGTCCCACAATGCGTTCACTGGTCCCAGGATCATAAACTTAACCCTACCGCTCACTTTATCTGCCTTCTTGATTGGTATCGCTATGCCCTCTGCATCGATGCCGAGCTCATAGTTCACGTTGTTTTGCAAATCGAACTTGGTGCCAACTATCTTGTCACCGATTTTCGGGTCAAAACCTATCGTGAAACACTGTTGGTAGTATTCGTCCTCACTGGAACACTCCTCCAGCGTTTTGTACTTCCGCCACTCGAAGTCCGTCACCTGTCCTTCTGTGCCTTTTTCCACAACACACTTATCCCCTATTATCAGCATACATGCCAACACACCAACCTTTGATATATGGTCGCTGCCGTCTCCAATGGCACTATACTTGAACTCATACAACTGAGGACCGGTATCCGTAAACGGAACAAAGCCGTGGTCTGTAATTATATCCCAGGTAGTCCCCACATTCGGGGTCTCCGTCGCCCACCACTGCTGCGTGTAATAGCGTCCGTCACCATTATTACGACTCGGCACTGTCTTGTGCCACCATGCGTATATCATCGAGGAGTAGTGTATTTGCGCGTAGGTGTCCGTCAGTTTCATCACTGGGTTCAGCACCAGTTTTCCGCTCAACACGATGTAGTTCGTCGTGCCCTCGTCTGTAGGCGAAAAGACACCACCAGTCATGCTACCGTTATACACTGCCCTCGGTATGCCTGCCTTTAGCGAGTTCGTATTAGGATAGGTAGTTGCCTCCTTGTCATCACAGTTGCCGTTCACACTCACTACCAGGTAGTTCGTCATTTCCACTTTCGATGTCGGGGAGTTGTCCTTTCCGTCCGTTTTCTTCTCCACCTTACCAAGTGCCATGATGGCAGCACCCTGGTTCTTCGCCAACCAGTTCGGCAGTATATGTTGGTTTCGCCCCTCACTACAGTATTCCTCCATCAGGTTACCGCTCCCGCTCTTTGGGAACAGCCACTGACTGTTGTTCATCATCTGCACATACCAGTCAGTTACACAACCACCACTATAGGAGGTTTCCTGTCCGTGAGTCATTGCGTCAAAGGCATTTATTGCTTTCGAACCCTCACCATCACTGCTGTATTCCGTCATGTACTTCTGCTTATTGCTGAAGGGACTTTTCAGAAGATCATTGTCAAGCGGACTCTCTATCACACTCTCCATACTCTCCACCTTGGCAGTCAGCATAATTTTATTGTACACCTCCCCTACGCTTATCGTCGTATCCGTGTCTGTCACCAAACCAGTCACGATGTCCGTTGTCTGCCGGGCCGTCGTCACGCTTGCGCCAGTCAGCAAATCTCGCCAGTATATGCGTTCGTCGCCCTTCACGCTCTCCCAGGAGAACAGATAAAACGTGAACCCATCCTGCACGATGTGGAGGTTCAGGTACTTCAGTATCTCCTCCAACACCTCATCCTGCTGCCATACGTCATCCTCCTCATCACCAAGAAAAAGCAACTCGCTCACCGTCAGCTGCCCGAATATCGCATAATGGTTACCAGCCAAATCATCCACAGCCTTACTCCCATCGTATAGGTAGCGCATGGCATTACCACCCACGATGTCAAGCTCAGCCGTCACTCCGCCCAATATCTCTTTCAGCATCGCCAAAAATGTACACTGTTCCGCCTCCGCCTTTACTACATTATACAGTACACCGAGCGAGCCGACATCACGATATTTAGCATATTGCAATGCCGTCAGCGCATCGATGCAGCTCAACTCTATCTCGTCAAACTCCTCGTTGTAGCCCTGCGAATAGCTCTGCGGTTCGATAAATCCGGCAAAGAGACATTTCCCCTCACGGTAGATGTTCACCACAGCGTCACGGCATGAGGCACAAAAGAAGTCCGGCACGAAGTTCCGCGCCAGAAGGCGTACAGTAGCCTGCTGGCAGAGCAAGTGGTCAAACGTATCGTTCACTTGACTCGTCAGTTCCACTGGATCATCAGTAAACGACAGTTCCCCATTCTTCTCACCAATGACAGTTTCCTTAGTACGGTCACCACCAGTCAGTATATGCACCTCGATGCGCTCTTCCTTTTGGTTGTAAAAATGTCCGTGCAGATACATGCTCCTTATATTTTGATATTCGTTCCTTTTCTGTTTATTCTCGTCTCGTTGGCAAGCACCGCCACAAGGTCTCTGCCTTTAACCTTCAGCTCGTACACGCCACCACCTCCGCCACCATTATTACCGATAAGCGACTTCAACTTGTTCAGCGGTGCTATCACCTCCGGGTTGCTTTTCGCTCCAGCATACTCGCCCATCAGCGCCAAGGTCGGCCCATACACTATACCGCCGTTGGCGAATGGTGTCACGGCAACCGAAGCAACAAGCCCTTGCATCATGGCTATAAATCCAGCTGCGATGCCAGCACCAGCAAACGGAATGTAAGCGTGTGCAGCCATAAACTCTGAAGCTGCAAGTTCGCGGTACGCCATTGCCTCAGCCTTTACTGCCGCCATCGTAGCTATCGATGCCGCCACCTCTTCAGGGGCTGCCGCTACTTTTGCCGTAGCAGCTGTGGTCGCTGCCACTCCACTTGCAGCGGTCACAGTGTTGGAGACACCTGTTACGGCGGTCAAGGTCTGAATAATTGAGATGATGCCGTTGATACCCTCATATATCTGAATGGCAGCATCGACAACGCCAGTAATCGTGGACCATGCGTCACGGTTGCCTTGCAGCGCATCGGTGAGCGAGGTGACACCATTGCCCACACCCTTGACCGTGCTCCACGACTTACCTAACGTGACATTGCTTTTGCGGATGCGCTTCTCGTAATCCTCATAACTGCCGATGAGCTTCTGTATGGAGGCTCGCTGCGACTCGTCCATAGGACTTTTCGTGTCAGCCAACATATCCTGGAGTTCCTTGATGCGTTTCTTTACACCATCAAGCCCAATGGTTTTCAGTTCGAGGGTCAGCGTCTTGCCCTCCATACTGTCGAGCTTCGCCACTTCTTCCTCCATTTCGGGAATGCGCGTGAGTTGCTTCATGGCATCGCGTTTCTTCTCCAGTTCCAACATCGTGCGCTGTATGTCGTCAATCTCCGATGCGCTGGCGTTCTTCTGCTTGGTCTGGTAGTAGCTGATGGCATCATCCAGCGAACGGATGGTGTTCAGTCGGGAAATGTCCTCCGGCTTCTTCAGTTCATCAAGAGTATCGTCCCATTTCTTCTTCAGGTCGTTAAGGGCATTTATCTGCTTCTGTATCTCGATGCGCTCTGTCTCTGTAGCGGTTTTCAACAAGTCTGTATAATACTGCAGCTCTTTTTCAAGCTGGCGGTATGTCTGTATCTTGTCTAAACCGACATCAACATGCGAACTGCGTTCAAACGCCGTTTTAAGGTCATTCAAACGCTGTATTTCAGCATCGATTACTGCAAGTTCATCGGCAGAGGCTTTCTCCCTCAATCCCTGTTGATAAGTGATTTCTGCATCGATGTCCTTCAGGGTTTTCAGTTCGGTGGAACGGCTTGCCGCATCCTGCAACTGCGTTATCGCATCCTGCTGCTTTTGCAAGGCTGCGATTTTCTTTGCATAAAGCGCAATGGTCTTGGTGTCCGTTCCGTTGGCAGTTTCCAGTTTGTTCTGGTAGTACTGGATGTTGTTGCCAAGTTCCTTGTAACTCGTGGCATTGGCGATAAGCTTCTTTCCGCTGTATTTGTCCTGGTTCCCCGATTTACCACTGCCGTTTCCACTGTCTGTTGAGGGGGCGTTCTGTTTCTTATTGTTCTTCAAGGCGGTCTGGGCGTTCGCAGTCTTTGCCTTGGTGTTCGCTTGCGTGGCCTTTGTGTTTTTCTCCAAATCTGCCGTCTGCCTTGCTGTGGTCTCGTCCTTTATGCCGAAGAACTTCTTCACCCATTCCCATGCCTTCTTTATCACGGCACTCGCTTTTTCGAATGCCTTGACAAGAAAGTCCCATACGGCTGATGCAATTTTCTTCACCGCTGCCCATACAGCATCACAGATATTGCGAAAGGTCTCACAGTTATTGTACGCCGCTATCAATGCACCCACAAGTGCCGCTATAGCCATCACGACAATACCGATGGGGTTGGCACTGAGCACAAAATTCAGGGCAATCTGTGCCACCTTCCAAATGTTGGATGCGACAGCCACCACCTTTGCTGCAGCTGCTTGCGCAAGCGTGGCCACCTTCACAGCTTTCAGTCCTGCCACCACAGTTTTGATGCCGCCGCTGAGCTGCACCATACTCATGAGGGCGATGCCGCTATTAGCTATCCATTCCACATAAGGTGCGGAAGTACTGGCTATTGAGCCAGCCCAATCCATCATGGCGTGCATCTGGTTAGCGAGCGTCTGACGTAGGCTCTCTCCTGTAGATGCCATATTGTCGAAGGCTGCGTCTATCTCTCCTGCGGAGTTTGCCATCGCTCCAATGTTCTGCGAAAACTTTTCTTTTTGTTCGCCAGTCAGCGAACCGAGTAGTCGCATTGCTTCAGCACTGCCGAACAACTGTCCGTAAATGGTTTGACTCAACTGTCCGGTCTTTGCCGAATACTCCTGTATGCTTGCATCCAAACCGAGCAGGAAGTTCTCTAAACCACCAGCAGCCTGAATACTGGCTGCATTAAAACCGATGCCCATCTCGTTGGCCGCTTTCGTAGCTTCCGCAGATGGCTTGATGAGTGAGTTGAGCACGGCAGCCAACTGAGTGGATACTTCAGCCGTGTCACCAGTCACACCCGTTGTAGTGGCGAACACTGCCATCAGTTCGTCCATGGAGACACCAAGCTGAGATGCACTACCACTCACACGGGGCAATGCCTGCGCCAACTGCTCAAAGCTGGTCACACCATTCTTGGCCGTCATCTGTATCTTGTCTTGGATGTTTCCTGCTTGATCCCATTCCAGACCATAGTTCTTGATGAGCGTGGAAGTAACGGTCACCGTCTCTCCCAAGTCCGCAATACCACCAACCGCACTACGGCTTGATTTGTTGAGGAACTCTATCCAGTTATCCTCGGGCACGCCATTGGATATAACCTGGTATAAGCCGTTGGCAAGTTCCTCACGCGCAAGCGGTATGTTCTTGCTCAGTTCCGTTATCTGACCAGTCAGTGCTTCAAACTCGTCCCCTCTCTTTCCTGCCATGGTGTTGGCACTGCGCATGGCGGTCTCAAAACTGTCGAAAGGCTCGGCAAGTCCGCCCACCATGTCGCTGAGGTCGCGGATCGAGCGGACGGCTGTATCGAACACGAGGCTCTTGTCTGCCATCTCGCGCAGTCTGTTGCCAGTGGCCACAGCGGTATTCCCCACCTCGGAGAGTATGTCGTCAAGACCGTCGGCTTCCACTGTCAGACGTTTCAGAACACCGCCGTCCTCGCTCTTGATGTTTATTCTAAATTCTACTGCTTTTGCCATTGTCTTTTCTTATTTCAGTCCGTAACGTTTCTTGGCTGCCTCAAAGCGTGCATTGAACTCGTCCTTGCTCACCTCCTCACGCTTTTCTTCCTGCTTTTCATCCCAAGGGAACGGTAGAACGTCATGCGCTTGAAGATTGCTTTTTGCATAGGGTTGGATGGCAAAGAGTGCCAACACTCTTGTGCGTTCCCACTCGTTGCGCTCCGCATCGCGTTTGGCTTCCGCCCATCGCTCCCATGCCTTGTAAAACTCAAAAGGGGTACATCGTTCAAAGTCTTCTCTGCTCATCCCGATGCACCCCAATGCCATACCCAACAGTTCCTCGACGCTTACTTCTTTTCCGTCTGGTTGGTCGTTTTTTTTTCTTCACCGCCCATATCCTCGTAGAAGGAGTTCGCTGCGTCGGGCTCCATAAGGTCAGCAAAGCTCTGGAAGTCGTAGTCAAACTCCACCTTGTCAGCATTGCACGCACTTTTCACGCAGCAGTAAACAAACAGTACCAGCTCGGAGATATTGGTTTTCTCCAGCTTGCTCACGTCCTTACCGCTCTCATTCTTGAAGCGCACCATTGCGCCCATGGTCACACGGCAAGGGAACTCCTTGTCGCCAACCTTGATTTTTGTCTTTTTCATACGCGATGTTGTTATTCAGTCTGCTGAGTGGTGTCTGTGATACCCGTACCCACTTTATCCACCTTGCCGCAGTTCTGAAGCGTGATTGAATACTTGGCATCGTCACCAGCCTGTGCGTCAAGGTCAAGAGAGGTGATCAGATACTTGCCTTTATATCCGCCAGTGGCTTTACCTGTGCGCTTGTCTCCTTCACGCAGATTGTACGCTGCATCCACGGGTTCACCCTTAAGCATTGCGTCCTTCAACTGGTCATACGAAGGCACCTCATCCGTGCCGTCAGTAAGCACAACACCATCGGCGGTAATCTGTTCGGAGAAACTCTTGATGTAAGACTCCTTCCACTTGCCACCAGAAGCCTCTTTAGTCACACGTTCACCGGTCTCAGCTGATGTGGACACCTTACAACCGGTGGAAAAGCCGAGGGCATTGGTACCCATGGAAAGGATAAGGTCAGTTCCGTCTAAAACACTTTTTGACATATTTTTCTTGTTATGATTGTTAATACTGTGCCGGTCGCCACTCCGACAATAAAGGCGATGAGAAGCATCTTCCACGGATTTGAACTGCGTTCCTTATCCGTTCTGGCTTCATTCTTCTGCTGCTCCAATGCTTTCTTGTAGCTC